>OLGN01001513.1_pt1 | contig 12832 bp, 7 predicted proteins | sample 1605941 | NCBI WGS metagenome assembly OLGN01 (sample SAMN03283269) | human gut metagenome | biome: human-associated habitat; material: feces | host: Homo sapiens | place: USA | collected 2013
GCCGCCGCATGAAGAAGCGTCAGTTCCGCAACCTGTGGATCTGCCGCATCAACAATGCAGTTCGTCCCCTGGGCATGAACTACTCCACCTTCATGGCTGGCCTGAAGAAGGCAGGCATCGAGCTGAACCGCAAGATGCTGAGCGAGATGGCCATCAACGATCCTCAGAGCTTTGCTGCTCTGGTCGAGACCGTGAAGAACGCCTGATAAAGACCTGAAAGACGCCCGCGCGTAGTAAAATACGCGGGCGTCCTTTTTGTATATTTTTGTATCTTCTGGAGGACTGCATGGAAAAGATCACCAGCCGGGAAAACGCAAAGATCAAATATGCCTGCCGCCTTGCTTCCAGCGGGGCGTTCCGGCGCAGTGAGGGGAAATTTCTGGCCGAGGGCCGCAAGCTCTGCCCGGAGCTCTGCCGCGGCGCGGCGCTGGAGACCCTGTTCTGCACCGAGGCAGCGCTGAAAAAGTGCCCGGAGCTGGCCGGGCTGCCCGGGGAGCACTATCTGGTGGAGGACCATGTGGCCGATAAGCTGGCCGATGTGGGCACCCATCAGGGCGTGTTCGGCATCTTCCGCACCCCGGTGCACACGCTGGACGAGGCAAAGACCGGTGGGCGGTATCTGGCGCTTGAGCGGGTGCAGGACCCCGGCAACGTGGGCACGCTGCTGCGCTCTGCCGCCGCGTTTGGCTTTGACGGCGTGCTGCTGAGCGACGGCTGTGCCAGCGTGTTTGCCCCCAAGACCCTGCGGGCCTCCATGGGGGCCGCCGTGCGGGTGCCGGTGATGGAGGTGGGGGCAATGCCTGCCGCCATTGCCGCCCTGCGGGCAAAGAACATCACCTGCCTTGCGGCGGCACTCTACCAGAGCCAGCCCCTGAGCGCGGCGCGGCCCGGCTACCCGGGCGGTGTCTGCGTAGTCATCGGCAGCGAGGGCCAGGGCCTGACGGAAGAGACCATTGCCGCCTGCAGCGGCACTGTGCGCATCCCCATGACCGACCGGGTGGAAAGCCTGAACGCTGGCATTGCGGGCAGCATCCTGCTGTGGCATTTCCGGGAGGAGAGCCTGTGACCGGGCCCGGTTTCGGCCAGACCAGTCTTTTCCCGCCCGAACCGGCCCCCGACCCGCTGCTCTGCTGGCTCTGGCTGGCAAACACGCTGGGGGCGGGCAGCAGCCATGCGGGCCGGGTGCTGGATGTGTTTGGCGGGGCGCAGGAGGCCTGGGAGAACCGGGATTCCGATGCGTTCCGCAAGGCGGTGGGCAGCCCGGCCTTTGCCCGGGCCAACCTGCCCGACAACACCCCAGCGCATTACCGGGCATTTGCACGGCGGTGCGCGGCGCGGAATATCCGCATCCTGACTTATGACGACCCGGATTACCCGCTGGCGTTTTCCCGCATTCCCGATATGCCGCTGGTGCTCTACTGCACCGGCGACCCCCTCTGGCTCAATGAGCCGGGGGCTGTGGGGATGGTGGGCAGCCGCAGGCCCACCGAGTACGGCCTGCAGGCGGCGGCAGATCTGGGCAGCGGGCTGGCCAAAAACGGGGCCATCATCGTCAGCGGTCTGGCCGATGGGCTGGACAGTGCCGGACACCGGGCCGCAGTGAAGGAAAACTGCCCCACCATCGGGGTGCTGGGCGTGCCCATTGACCGCACCTACCCGGCCTCCAACCGGGAGCTGCGGAAAAAGATCGAGCAAAAAGGCTGCGTGATCAGCGAGTACCCGCCCGAGAGCGGCCCCGTTGGCCCCAATGGCTTTTTGCAGCGCAACCGGCTCATTGCGGCGCTGTCCTCGGCGCTGGTGGTGGTGGAAGCGCAGGAAAAGAGCGGCACCATGTCCACAGTCAACCATGCCGAGCGGTATGGTAAGCCGGTGTTCGTGGTGCCGGGCAGCATCTACTCGCCCAACTCAGCAGGCACCAACGCCCTGCTGCGGGAGGGCCGGGCCAAAGCCGTCTGCAAACCCGGCGACCTGTTCGGGGTGCTGGGCCTGCGGGGTGCGGCGGCTCCGGCGGCGGTGCGCTCTGCGCCTGACCCCATGAGCGAGACTGAGCGCAGGGTGCTGGCCTGTATCGGCCCCAAGGCAAAGGGCGTGGAGGAGCTGGGCGCGGCAAGCGGCCTGCCCACCGGCCTGCTGCTGGGCACCCTGATGAAGCTGGAGCTGGCGGGCCGTGTGACCTGCCTGCCCGGCAAGCGGTATATTCTGCGCTGAACTGCGCAATTTAAGTTGAATGAAACCTCTCAGTCTCGCTGACGCTCGCCAGCTCCCCTAATAAGGGAGCCTTTGGCATTTCGTTGGGGTTTACTACCACCGTCAGGCTGGGAGTTTATAATATAGGAGAAGAGAACCATGGCAAAACTGGTAATCGTGGAGTCGCCGGCAAAGGCGAAGACCATTGGCAAATATCTGGGCAAGGATTACGAGGTCACGGCCAGTATGGGCCACATCCGGGACCTGCCTAAGTCCCAGCTGGGCATCGACGTGGAACATGACTACGCCCCCCAGTACATCAATATCAAGGATAAATCCAAGCTCATCAAGGAGCTCAAGGCAAAAGCCAAGCAGGCCGACGGCGTTCTGCTGGCAACCGACCCGGACCGTGAGGGCGAAGCCATCAGCTGGCATCTGGCTAATATCCTGGGGCTGGACCCCCACGAGCCCAACCGCGTGACCTTTGACGAGATCACCAAAAAGGGCGTGCAGAAGGGCATGGCCAATCCCCGTGCCATTGATGAGGATCTGTTCAACGCCCAGCAGGCCCGCCGCATCCTCGACCGTCTGGTGGGCTATAAGCTCAGCCCCTTCCTGTGGCGGAAGGTGCGCCGGGGTCTGTCGGCGGGCCGTGTCCAGAGCGTGGCGGTGCGGCTGATCGATGACCGCGAGAAGGAAATCGAGAACTTCAAGCCAGAGGAATACTGGAACGTGGATGCCACGCTGGGCACCGGCCACAAGAGCTTTACCGCCCGCCTGGCCTCCGACAGCACCGGCAAAAAGCTGCTGCCCAAAAACGAGGCAGAGGCCCGGGCCATCGAAAAGGGTCTGGAGGGTGCCGAGTACACCGTGGGCGAACTGAAAAAAGGCAAGCGGGCCAAGCAGCCCACCCCGGCCTTTATCACCAGTACTCTACAGCAGGAGGCCTCCCGCCGTCTGGGCTTTACGGCTACCCGTACCATGCGTGCCGCCCAGACCCTGTACGAAGGCGTGGACATCGCGGGCCACGGCACCATGGGTCTGATCACCTATATGCGTACCGACAGCCTGCGCATTTCCGATGAGGCGGTCACCGCTGCAAAGGAGTATATTGCGGACGCTTACGGCGAACAGTATATCTGCCCCTACAAGCGCACCTGGAAGACCAAAAGCGCGACCGCCGCGCAGGATGCCCACGAAGCCATCCGTCCCTCGGTGCCGGGCCTGACCCCTGACGAGGTGGACAAGAGCATCAGCGGCGATACCGCCAAGCTCTACCGGATGATCTGGAGCCGCTTTATGGCCAGCCAGATGGCAGACTGCCAGCAGGATACCGTGAGCGTGACCGTGTACGCGGGGGACTACCGCTTCAAGGCCAGCGGCTACACCGTGACCTTTGATGGCTTTACCGTGTTGTACGAGGAAGCCACCGATGAAAAGGAAAAGAAGGAGACCAGCCTGCCCCCGCTGGAACAGGGCCAGCTGCTCAAGCTCAAGGAGCTGAAGAGTGAGCAGAAATTCACCCAGCCCCCCGCCCGCTACACCGAAGCGACCCTGATCAAGGCGCTGGAGGAAAATGGCATTGGCCGTCCCTCGACCTACGCGCCCATCATCACCACCATCATCGATCGCGGCTATGTGGAGCGGGAGCAGAAAAAGCTCAAGCCCACCCTGCTGGGCCGCGCCGTGGACGGCCTGATGCTGGAGCAGTTCCCCCATATCGTGGATGTAGACTTCTCGGCTGAGATGGAGAAGAACCTGGATAAGATCGAGAGCGGCAAGGCCGATTGGCACAAGACCGTGGATGATTTCTATCAGGGCTTTGCCGCCAGCCTGGAACAGGCCGAAAAGAACATGGAGGGCAAGAAGGTCAAGGTGCCGGACGAGCCTTCCAGCGAGGTTTGCGACCTCTGCGGCCGCCCCATGGTCATCAAGGTGGGCAAGTACGGCAAGTTCCTGGCCTGCTCCGGCTTCCCCGAGTGCCGGGGCACCAAGCGTCTGGTCAAGGACACCGGCGGTGTCTGCCCCAAGTGCGGCAAGGGCCGGATGCTGGAGCGCAAGAGCGCCAAGGGCCGCATCTACTACGGCTGCGAGCGCTACCCCGACTGCGACTTTATGACCTGGGATACCCCGGTGCCCACCAAGTGCGAAAAGTGCGGCTCCACCCTGTTCCGCAAGGGCTCCAAGCTCTACTGCGCAAAAGAAGGCTGCGGCTTTGAGATGCCGGTGCCGAAGAAGGATTGATCAAACCTCTCAGTCAATGCTTCGCATTGCCAGCTCCCCCAGCAGGGGAGCCCTTGGCAGGGCGGAAAGTTTTTCCTGACTGCTGGAAGTGCGAGATAAGATAAAGGGATACAACATGAGCAACTATAAAGTTACTGTACTGGGTGCCGGTCTGGCAGGCTGCGAGGCAGCACTGTGGCTGGCGGGCAAGGGTGTTCAGGTAACGCTCTACGAGCAGAAGCCCACCCACTTTTCCCCGGCTCACAAGAGCGCGGGCTTTGCGGAGCTGATCTGCTCCAACAGCCTGAAGGCCGAGCGTCTGGATTCTGCTTCCGGCCTGCTGAAAGAGGAGATGCGCCGGATGGGCAGCCAGCTGCTGGAAGCCGCCGAAGAGGCCCGTGTGGCCGCGGGCGGCGCATTGGCCGTGGACCGGGACGCATTCAGCGCCGCCGTGACCCGGCGGGTGGAGGAGTGCCCCAACATCACCGTGGTGCGGGAGCAGGTGGAGCACGTCGATGAGAGTGCACCCATTCTGGTGGCCACCGGCCCCCTGACCGATGGTGCGCTGGCCGACGAGATCGGCCGCCTGACCGGCGATGAGCGGCTCCATTTCTATGATGCCGTGGCTCCCATCGTCACGGCCGAGAGTCTGGATTACAACAAGGTGTTCGCCGCTTCCCGGTACGACCGGGGCGAGGCCGATTACCTGAACTGCCCCTTCAATAAGGCAGAGTATGAGGCTTTCCATGCCGCGCTGGCTTCGGCAGAGCGTGCCCCGCTCCATGCCTTCGATGCCGGTGCGGAACAGGGTGCGCAGCCCGACCCCGATGCCCACGGCAAAAAAGCAGATACCGTCACGGTCTACGAGGGCTGTATGCCCATTGAGATCATGGCCGCCCGGGGTGCTGATACCATGCGCTTCGGCCCCCTGCGCCCGGTGGGTCTGGTGGACCCCAACACCGGCCACCGCCCCTGGGCCAATGTCCAGCTCCGCGCCGAGAATAAGGAACGCACCCTCTATAATATCGTGGGCTTCCAGACCAACCTCAAGTGGGGCGAGCAGAAGCGGGTGTTCAGCATGATCCCAGGCCTGGAAAATGCCGAGTTCGTGCGGTACGGTGTCATGCACCGCAACACCTTCCTGGATGCGCCCCGTGTGCTGGACGCGGGCCTGTTCCTGAAGGAGCACCCCAACGTGTTCTTTGCGGGCCAGATCACCGGCTTTGAGGGCTATATGGAGAGCGCCGCCTGCGGCCTGCTGGCAGCCCGGAGCATCTACGCCCGGCTGGAGGGCAGGCAGCTGCCCCCGCCGCCGGTGGATACCATGTGCGGCGCGCTGATCCAGTATCTGACCACTGAGAACAAACATTTCCAGCCCATGGGCGCGAATATGGGCATCCTGCCCCCGCTGCCGGCCGAGAGCCGTCCCCGTGACAAGCGCCTGCGTTACATGGCCGTGGCCGAGCGTGCTGTGGCCAGCTTCCAACAGTGGCTGGATGCAACTGAATTCTAAACGGGAAACGGGCTTGCCCTCTCCGTCATTGCTTCGCAATGCCACCTCTCCCGAAAGGGAGAGGCAACGCATATCCCAGATTCAGCAGGTGCTGACCATGGGCCGCAATCGGCTCTCCCTTTGGGAGAGCTGGCGCGAAGCGCCTGAGAGGGTGAGGACGCTGACCAAGAAAGGACGACGTTTATGAAAATTATCGTTGATATGATGGGCGGCGACAACGCCCCGCTGGCTGTGCTGGAAGGCACCGCACAGGCTGTGAAGGAGTACGGTGTGCAGGTCATCGGCGTGGGCAGCGAGGAGCTGGTGCGCAAGACGGCCGCCGAGCACAATATCCCGCTGGACGGCATCGAGCTGGTCAACTGCACCGAGACCATTGAGATGTGTGATGAGCCTGCAAGGGCCATCCGCAGCAAGAAGGATTCCTCCATCGTGGTGGGCCTGAACCTGCTGAAGGAGGGAAAGGGCGATGCCTTTGTCTCTGCCGGAAGCACCGGCGCGCTCCATGTGGGCGCAAGCCTCATCGTGCGCACCCTCAAGGGCGTAAAGCGCCCGGCCCTGGCCACCATGGTGCCGGCCAAAAACAAGGCCTATCTGCTGCTGGACTGCGGCGCGAACGTGGAGTGCCGCCCCGAGATGCTGGCAGCCTTTGCTGTGATGGGCAGCTGCTATGTGAACCGGGTGGAGGGCCGCACCGCACCCACCGTGGCGCTGGCAAACAACGGTGCCGAGGAGAGCAAGGGCACTCCGATGCTCCGGGAAGCCCACCAGCTGCTCAAGGCAACACCGGGCATCCGGTTCGTGGGCAACATCGAGCCCCGTGATGTACCCAACGGTGATGTGGATGTGGTGGTCTGCGACGGCTTTACCGGCAATGTCATCCTCAAGCTGACCGAGGGCGTGGCCAAGATGCTGCTGGGGATGCTCAAGGAGATGTTCCTGGCAAACCTCGGCGGCAAGATCGCCTACCTGCTGCTCAAGAGCGGCGTGGGAAGCCTCAAGCACCAGATGGACAGCGAGGAGTACGGCGGCGCACCCTTCCTGGGCGCAAAGCAGCCGGTCATCAAGGCCCACGGCTCCTCCAAGGCCAAGGGCATCAAGAACGCCATCCGGCAGGCCAAGATCTGCGTGGAGAACGACCTGTGCGGCACCATGCAGAGCGCGCTGGATGAGCTGAACAAAGAGTAAGGAAAGCGGCCTTGCCCTCTCCGTCATCGCTGACGCGATGCCACCTCTCCCAAAGGGAGAGGCAATGGCGGGTGACGGTCAGCTGGTGCTTTCCAGGGTGCTGTGCGGGCTCCCCCTTTGGGGGAGCTGGACGCGAAGCGGCCTGAGAGGGTGAGGATACCAAAAAGATTCAAGGGAGCAAAGAAATATGAGCCATCAGTTGGAAACAATTATTGGTTACAAGTTCAAGAATCCGAAGCTGCTGGAGACGGCGCTCACCCACACCAGCTACGCCAACGAGAGCCGCACGCCGGTGCAGCACAACGAGCGGCTGGAATTTCTGGGCGACAGCGTGCTGCAGATCGTCTCGGCAGATTATCTGTTCCACGCCTACGCCGACCGGCCCGAGGGCGACCTGACCCGCATCCGTTCCAGCCTGGTCAGCGAGGGCGCATTGTTCCAGTTTGCGCAGGAGATCAATCTGGGCGAGTATCTGCGCCTGGGCCGGGGCGAGGAGCGCTGCGGCGGCCGCACCCGCCCCAGCGTGGTGTCCGATGCCTTTGAGGCCGTCATCGCCGCCCTGTATCTGGACGGCGGCATGGAGGTAGCAAAGAGCTTCATCCTGCCCTTCATCACCGAGGGCAAGCACGCTGAGGCCGATTACAAGACCCGCCTGCAGGAGATCGTCCAGCAGAACCCCGAGGAGCGGCTGAGCTATGTGGTGGAGCAGGAATCCGGCCCCGACCACGACAAGCATTTCGTGGTGGCTGTCCGCTTCAACTCCGATAAGGTCGCCCGGGGCGAGGGCCGCAGCAAGAAGATGGCCGAACAGCACGCCGCCCGTGAAGCCCTCAAGCTCCTGGGCGTGATAAAGGAAAAGTAAATGGTATTCAAGGAACTGGAGATCCAGGGCTTCAAGAGCTTTCCCGATAAGGTCAAGATCACCTTTGACGAGGGCGTGACCGGCGTGGTGGGCCCCAACGGATCGGGCAAGTCGAACCTGTCCGATGCCGTGCGCTGGGTGCTGGGCGAGACCAGCGCCCGCCAGCTGCGCGCCGCCGGAAAGATGGAGGATGTCATCTTTGGCGGCACCCGGCGGCGGGGGGCCATGGGCTTTGCTCAGGTGCGCCTGACGCTGGACAACAGCAGCCACGCGCTGGATGTGGAAGCGGACGAGGTGACCATCGGCCGCAGGTATTACCGCTCCGGCGAGAGCGAGTACAGCATCAATGGGCAGATCTGCCGCCTGAAGGATGTGTATGAACTGCTGCTGGATACCGGCATCGGCCGCGATGGCTACTCGGTCATCGGGCAGGGCCGCATTGCCGAGATCGTGGCGGCCAAGAGCAGCGAGCGCAGGGAGATCTTTGAGGAAGCCTGCGGCATTGCCAAATACCGCTACCGCAAAAACGAGGCCGAGCGCCGCCTTGCCGCCGCCGCCGAAAATCTGGAACGCCTGCGGGATATCCTGGGCGAGCTGGAGGCCCGGGTGGGCCCGCTGGAAAAAGAGAGCGAAAAGGCCCGGAAGTTTCTGGAACTGAGCGCCCGGCGCAAAACGCTGGAGGTGACCCTGTGGACAGACGGCGTGCACCGGGCCAAGGAAGCCGTGCGCCGTCAGGTGCGGGATTACGAGACAGCCCAGGCCGATTATGAGCGGTTTGACCGCCAGACCAAAGCCGCCGAGAGCGAGGCTGAGGAGATCCGGATGCAGGCACAACAGCTGACCATTGCGGTCGAGCGCCTGAATGGGGATATCCGCAGCATCACCGAGCAGATCAGCGGCAGCGAGAGCCGGATCGCCGTGCTGGAAAACGACATTGCCCGCAACGAGGAAAGCGCCGCAGACCTGCGGGCAGAGATCGCCGCCGGGCAGCAGGACAGCACCGAGGCCGCCGCCGCGCTGGAACGCCACCGTGCCGTGGCAAAGAGCATGGAGCTGGCGGGCCGGAAACTGGCCGCAGAGCTGGATGCCCTGAACGATGAGCTGGTGCGCCTGACCCGGGAAAACGACCAGAGCGGTGCCCGCCGGGATACCCTGCGGGGCGAGGTGGCGGCCCTGACGGCCCGGCACACCGAAGCACAGGTGGCTCAGGCCGCCGCCGAGGCTGCTGCTGAGACGGCCTTGAGCCGTCTGCCTGCGTTGGAAGAAGCCGCCGAGGTGCTGGCTGTCCAGCGGGACGACGCAAAGCAGGATCTGGAGGATACCGTGCGGTACCTCACCACGCTGGCCGAGAATGAGCAGCAGCTCAAAAATATCCGGGCCGGTCTGGAACTCAAGCTGAAGAGCCGCCGCGCCGCACTGGAGGAAGCCGACCGTGCCGAACAGCAGCTGAACCGGGAGCTGGATGCCGCCCGTCAGCGGCTTTCCGTGCTGCGGGAGCTGGAAAAGAACATGGAAGGCTACCAGAACTCCGTCAAGACCGTGATGCGGGCGGCATCCGCCCGGCGGCTGCGGGGCATCATCGGGCCGGTGTCCTCCATCCTGCGGGTGGAGCCGGGCCGGGAGGTCGCCATTGAGACCGCGCTTGGCGGTGCCCTGCAGAACATCGTGGTGGAGAACGAAGCCGCTGCCAAGGCAGGCATCGCCCTGCTGCGGAGCGAGAACGCGGGCCGCGCCACCTTCCTGCCGCTGGACACAGTCCAGCCCGGTGTGTTCCGGGGAAAACTGTCCGGCTCGGCAAGGCTGGCAAGCACCCTGGTCCAGGCCGATGCACGGTACAGCGACATCGTGTCCAATCTGCTGGGCCGCATCATCGTGGTGGATGATATCAACGAGGCCTCCCGCGTGGCCCGGGACAACGGTTTCCGCAGCAAGGTCGTCACGCTGGATGGTCAGGTGGTCAATGCGGGCGGCAGCTTTACCGGCGGCAGTGTCCAGCGCAGCGCGGGTTTGTTCACCCGCAAGCAGGAGCTGGAGGAGCTGCGGGTCAAGGCTGCGAAATTGCAGAAGGAGTGCCTTGCCGCTCAGGAAAAGACCGACCAGTGCAAACAGCAGGCAGATGCTCTGAACGCAGAGCTGACCGCCGCCAGCAGTGAGCAGATCACTGCCGCCAACGACCGTGTGCGGGCCGAAGCAGAGCGCAAGCGGCTGGAAGCCGCCATGGAGCAGGCCGAGACGGCCCTTGCCGCGCGGCAGAAGGAGATCGACACCCTGAACACCCAGCTGGCTGACAGCCGGGAAAAGGCCGCGCAGGCCGAAGCACAGGAAGCTGCGCTGGCCGGGGAGATCGAAGCAAAATCGGGCGAGCTGAACCGCATTGCCGAGGGAGACGATGCGTTTCTGACCCGGCAGCGGGCGCTGGCCGAGCAGGTGAGCGCCAAGCGGCTGGAACAGGTGAGCCGCCAGAAGGATGCCGAGCTGGCGCAGGCGCAGATCGAAGCGCTGGAACAGCGCACCCGGGATGCCGAGAGCCGGCGGGCCTCTCTGGAAGAGAGCCTTGCCGCCCTTGCCGCCCGCAGTGATGCCTGCCGGGCCGAGATCAAGGCCATCCGTAAGGCCAAGACCGACAGCCGGGCGGAGATCGAAGCGAAGGAAGCCGAGATCCGGAAGGCCACCGAACAGCGGCTTTCCTGCCAGCAGGCCGAGACCGAGGCACTGGCCCGGGCCCGCACTGCTGCCGACAGCCGCGAGGAGATGGGCCGGGAGATGGCCCGTCTGGCCGAGCGGAAAGCGGCCGCTGAGAGCGAATACGATGCCACTGCCGCCAAGCTCTGGGATGAATACCAGCTGACGGTGAGCCAGGCCGAGGAACTCTGCGTGGAGTTCGACAGCCTGCCCGCCCTGCGGGCGCAGGTGGCCGATCTGCGCAATCAGATCCGGGCGCTGGGCAATGTGAACGTCAGCGCCATTGAGGAATATCAGGAGGTCAGGGAACGGTACGATGCCCTGAGCGCTCAGGTGGCCGACGTGGAGGGCAGCAGGAACGAGCTGACGCGGATGATCGCCAGCCTGTCCGGCCAGATGAAGGAGATCTTCACCGACAGCTTCCGGGCCATCAATGATAATTTCGGCCGCATCTTTGCCGAGCTGTTTGGCGGCGGTGAAGCCAGCCTTGTGCTGGAGGATGAAAGCGATGTGCTTTCCTGCGGCATCGGCATTCAGGTGGCACCGCCGGGCAAAGTTATCAAGAATCTGGAAGCCCTTTCCGGCGGCGAGCAGGCGCTGGTGGCCATCAGCATCTATTTTGCGATCCTGGCCGTCAACCCGGCACCGTTCTGTATCCTGGACGAGATCGAAGCCGCCCTGGATGATGCCAATGTCAGCCGCTTTGCACAGTATCTGCGCCGGGTGAGCGACAAGACCCAGTTCATCGTCATCACTCACCGCCGCGGCACCATGGAGGCCGCCAATGTCCTGTACGGTGTGACCATGCAGGAGGACGGCGTGTCGAAATTGCTCAAGCTGGATCTGGAACAGGTTGACGCGACGCTGGTTTCGTAGGTATAATAGATTAAACCTCTCAGTCTCGCTTCGCTCGCCAGCTCCCCTAGTAGGGGAGCCCTTGGCATACCGGGCAGCACTGAGCGCAAATCGTGAAATGGCGGGTTTTGCCATCACGGATAGAAACAGCAAAACAAAGGAGAGAACCAATGGGCCTCTTTGGATTTGGCAAAAAAGAAAAAGATAAGATGAAAGACGGCCTCGAAAAGACCCGCACGGGCTTCTGGGGCAACATTATGAATACCCTCACCGGCAGCAAGATCGATGATGATCTTTACGATGAGCTGGAAGAGCAGCTCATTCTGGCCGATGTGGGCGGTGAAGTGGCCATCAAACTGGTGGACAAGCTGCGGGACCGGGTGAACGAGAAGGGTCTGAAAACCGGTGAGCAGGCCAGCGATGAACTGCGCGACCTCATTGCCGATGAGATGCGCCCCGAAGCTGAGATGGACCTGAGCGGCACACCCGCCGTCATTCTGGTCATCGGCGTGAACGGGGTGGGCAAGACCACCAGCATTGCCAAGCTGGCCGATTTCTATACCCGTCAGGGCAAAAAGGTCATGCTGGCCGCAGGCGATACCTTCCGTGCCGCCGCCAGTGAGCAGCTGGAGATCTGGGCCGACCGGGCGGGTGTGCCCCTTGTCAAGTCGGGCGATGGCGCAGACCCCGCCGCTGTCATTTTTGACACGGTCAAGTCGGCTACCGCGCGCGGCTATGATCTGGTCATTGCGGATACCGCAGGCCGCCTGCACAACAAGGCAAACCTGATGGCAGAGCTTTCCAAGATCAGCCGCAGTGTCAAAAAGGCCAGCCCCGAGGCCAGTCTGGAGACCCTGCTGGTGCTGGATGCCATCACGGGCCAGAACGCCATCAGCCAGGCCCGGGAGTTCTGCAAGGCGGCAAACGCCACCGGCATCATCCTGACCAAGCTGGACGGCACCGCCAAGGGCGGCTGTGTCGTGGCGGTCAAGCAGCGGCTGGGTCTGCCCGTACGGTTCATCGGCGTGGGTGAGGGCATCGATGACCTGATCCCCTTCACCCCGGAGGGTTATGTGGAAGAGCTGCTGCCCCGGCAGTGGAAGCATTAAGTGTCGAACGGATCTGCAATCAGACCTCTCAGGCCGCGCTTTGGCGCGTCCAGCTCCCCCGGCAGGGGAGCAAAGTGTAGGAGTTCGACAGGGGCAGAGAGGAGAAAAACATGAAAATTTGTGCAGCGACCGGCAACGCCGGTAAGCTCCGTGAGCTGCGGCGCATTCTGGAAGCGCAGGGCCACGAGGTGGTCAGCCAGAAGGAGCTGGGCATCA
>OLGN01001515.1_pt1 | contig 12825 bp, 11 predicted proteins | sample 1605941 | NCBI WGS metagenome assembly OLGN01 (sample SAMN03283269) | human gut metagenome | biome: human-associated habitat; material: feces | host: Homo sapiens | place: USA | collected 2013
TTCGCCTCCCCCCTTACCGCTCGTCCATCTCACCGATATGCAGCTCCATCTGTCCGTCTGCCGGTGTGCCGTTCATGGCCTCTGCAACGCGCAGTATCTCAATGCCGCGGCGGCGCAGTGAACGCACACAGCGCGCCTTTTCCTCGTCGTCTGCGGGCATATAGAAGCCGTTGACTGTGTCCGAGCATATCGGCACGCCGCGCAGCCGCTCGGCTGATATGAGAGACTGTATTGTCCTCTTATCGATCCCCGTGAGGCGTGACAGTTGTTCGTTCGCCATGCCGTTCTCAGCTCCGATGCCCAAAAGCTCGGATATCGACCGTTGACCTCCCGGAGCGGCTGTGATAAACTGAGTATCAGACAACGTGGCCGCTCTACAATGCGCCCGTGTGTCCTTTACCCGCTTTGGTGCTGCAACACCGAGGCGGGTTTTATTTTTCATATTACCACTCATGCTCCAAGCCCTCCCAACATCTCGAGCAGCCGCTCGTAGTTGATGATGCATTTTCGGCCCGCGTAAATGCATGGCAGCTTCTTCTGCTTCTCGAGCAGCCGGAGCGTGTACTCGCTGAGCGGCCCGAGTTTTGCTGCTTCACGGATACTTACCATGCGTGGAGGCTCATTCACTGCTTTTCACCTCTGTCTCTTTCTCCAGAGCGGCCATCTGCTGCGCCTTACGCTCCCAATATCTGCGGTTGTTTTCTTGAACTTTCTCCGGATTTTTGCGCCGCCATTCTCGAAGGTATGCGCGCTGAGCCTCTTTTGCCTTTTCGCTGATTTCTTTCATGTCGGTCTCCTTTCATTATCATTTTGCTTGACAAGTTATCCTTGCTAATGATATGATAACAGAAAGAATAGCTTGCCGCAAGTAAAAACGACTATTTTTAAAAATCGCAATATAACCTTGCTATACGGAGGTAAAACACAGTGGCAACGCAAGAGAAGTACAACGCAACGTTTCCGACACGGCTTAGAGAGCTAATTGCACCAAAGGGTGTAACTATCACTGCTCTCGCAGATAAGCTCGAAATATCCCGCCAAGCCGTGTCGCAATATCAGGACGGCTCAACACAGCCAAATCTGCAAAATCTTGCTGAAATTGCCAAATATTTTGGCGTGTCCACCGATTGGCTGCTCGGCTTGACGGATATGCGCACGCCAAATATGGATGTGCGCGCCATAGCGAACTACACCCATCTGAGTGACAAGGCCATAGAGCGGCTGAACTCCTTAACTGCCATAGAGGGCGGCGAAATGTATCTGATTATGCTTTCGGCTATGATTGAAAGTCCGGAACTATATCGGCTTATAGGGCAAATCAGATATTATATCGACCGGCTCACAGAGTATGAAGCATCAAGCAATGACGATCCCGCTGCCTTTGATGCGGCTGAATACAAGATTGCCTCTGAAAGATACGGCGTTGCCTACAGCTTTGAGAAGCTGCTTAACGATGTGCTCGAGCGGCTGAGTGACAAATACTCAAATGGGGAGGCGGCCACCAATGGCTAACCTCCAACCCCGCCGCGACAAATCCGGCAAGCTCATCAGCTACTCCGTCCGCGTCCACCGTGGCCGGGGAGCGGACGGACGGCAGCTCAAGCCGTGGACGGCGACGTTTGACGTCTCCCCCACATGGAGCGAGCGCACCGCGCGAAAAAAGGCCGAGGCTTTCGCCGCGACCTTTGAAAAGCAGTGCCGGGAGGGGTTGACCTCCGACGGGAGGCGCAAGTTCGCCGAATACTGTGACTATGTGATAGAGCTGAAGGAACAGCGCGGCGCGAAGCACTCGACCGTTGTCCGTTACCGCGAGCTGACGGAGCGGATTTACCCGGCCATCGGTCATATCAAGCTCAACGAGCTGCGCGCCGACCACCTGAACAGCCTGTACACCGAGCTCTCCAAGCCCGGCAGCGCCAAGAGCCGCTCGTGGGCGCGCTCCAAGACGGATTTAGCCGCCGTACTGAAAGAGCGGGACATATCCCGCGCAAAGCTCGCCGAGGCGACCGGCCTGCCGCTCAATAAGGTCTACGCCGCCGTGCGTGGCGAGCGCGTGAACGCCGAGGCGGCCGAGGCGGTATGCAAAGCCCTTAATCTGAAGCTCTCCGAGGCGTTCCTCGTCGTGCGTGACAACAAGGCGCTCTCGGCCAAGACTGTGCTGGAACACCACCGGCTAATCTCGACCGTGCTCGAACAAGCGCTTAAAGAGGGACTTGTGGCCGTCAACGTAGCCTCCCGCGCCACTTTGCCGAAGGTGGAGCGCAAGGAGGTCAACTACTTCCAGCCCGAACAGATAGCCGCGATACGCGAGGCGCTCGAACATGAGCCGCTCAAGTGGAAAGCGCTCGTTCACATGCTGCTTATCACCGGCGCGCGGCGCGGTGAAGTCCTCGGCCTGAAATGGGACAACGTGGACTTTGAGAACAACCGCGTGTATATCTGCAACAGCGTTCTGTACTCCGCCGACGTCGGCATATACGAATCGACGCCCAAGACGGAGAAGTCCAAGCGATATATCTACCTCCCGGCTGAGACAATGGCACTGCTGCGCGCCTACCGAGCGTGGCAGATTGCCGAGCGTGAGCGGCTTGACGGGTATTACCTCGACCGTGGTTTCGTGTTCGCGCAGGACACCGGCGCGCCGATGCACCCGGACAGCGTGACAGACTACCTGAAAAAGCTCAGCAAGCGCTACGGCCTGCCGCATCTGAACCCCCATGCCTTCAGGCACACAATGGCCTCCATGCTGTACTACAACGGCGTTGACAGCGTGAGCATATCTAAGCGCCTCGGCCACGCGCAAGTGTCCACGACCTCGAATATCTACGCCCACGTCATAGAATCAGCCGACAAAAAGAACGCGGAAATCCTCTCCGACATCTTCCTCAAAACCGGCACAAAATAAGGCCGAGTTGAACTAAAGTTGAATTTTCTGCTCCAATCTGAAAATAAAAGAGGCCAGAAAATACGAAAAACCGCCTGTTTCAAGTGAAACAAGCGGTTTTTTGGTTGCGGGGAGGGGATTTGAACCCACTGACCTTCGGGTTATGAGCCCGACGAGCTACCGGACTGCTCCACCCCGCGATATTGAGAGCCTTATTATAATAGCACGCTCCCGGCTCTCTGTCAATACCTTTTTTCCCGCGGGCTCAGCAGGCGGCCCTCCTTGTCCCGGAACTTGCCGCAGGCGATGGTGATGAGGTCCACCAGCCAGCCTATGCCGAAGCAGCCGCCCGTCAAAAGCCACAGGATGCCCGTGCCTATCTTGCCCACGTAGAAGCGGTGTACCCCCAAAACGCCCACAAAGGCCGAGAGGATGAGCGCTATGAGCCACTCGCGCTCCGAGCGCGCGCCCCGGCGCGCCGCGTCGTAGCCCCGGTCGTAGCCCATGTCATAGCCGCGGTCGTAGCCCCTGTCGTAACCGCGCCGCTCCTCATAGCGGCGGCGCTCGTCGTAGTTGTAGCTGCCGCGGCGCTCGTCATAGTCGTAGCTTGCGCCGCGCTCGCGCGGGCGCTCACGGCGCTCCCTGCGCTCCGGCTCCGGTTCGGGTTCGGGCTCCGGCTCCGGCTCCGGGCGCGCCGCGCCCGGCGGGTCCCCGGGCAGGGTCTCCGCCCCGCAGTTCGGGCAGCGCGTCTCGCCCCCGGCAAAGCGGCGCCCGCAGTCCGGGCACCAGCTGCGCCCCTTCGGCAGCCGCTCGCCGCAGCGCCAGCAGCAGTTGTCCCCCTCGCCCACGGCCGCGCCGCAGTGCGGGCAGAACACCTCCGCCGCCTCCTGCGCGGCATATGCTCCGCTCATATCCTCGTCCCCCTCCGCTCTATTTCTGTTGCAGCTCGCCCGTCCGATAGGCCGCGAGCAGCGCGCCCAGCGCGTCTATCCTGCGGCGAAGCCGCTCGCCCTCGTCCGTGTCCGCTATATAACGCCGCGTCGGGAAATACTCCACCGGCACGGAATCAGACTCCATGTCCGCGTTCTCGCTGAGCACCTTGGCCACGCCCTCGAAGGGCCGGTGGCTCTTGAGCCGCACGCCGTGGGAGCTGTAGATGAGCGTGTAGCCCGCGATGCCCGTCGTCTTCTGATAGGCCTTGCAGAAGCCGCCGTCGATGATGAAGAGCCTCCCGCCGGCCTTCACGGGGCTCTCGCCCTTCGTGGCCTTCACCGGCGTGTGGCCGTTTATGATGTGGCCCGACTCGGGGTCGAGGCCGAACTCGGAGAGGATCATCCGCACGGCGTCCTCGTCCTCCCAGTGGTCGAAATAGGGGTTCTTGGGCTCTGTCCAGGTGCTCTTGTCGTCCACGCAGGCGCGCTCGAAGGTGTGGAACACCCTGCCCGAGAAGGGGCTGTTGTTGCCGCACCAGAGGTACCACATCATGTCGAGCGCGGACTCGTCCCCGCGGGCCCAGGCGCTCTTCACGACGGCGTCGGCGTAGTCCATGAGCGCCCGGCCGGAGTACCAGCGTCCGCCGTGGCGCACGCTGGCGAAGCGGCCCTCCGGCGTCATGGGAATGCAGCCGTGGTAGAGCAGGTTGCCGTTGCAGCACAGGTAGGTGCTGCCCTTCTGGTAGATGAAGTCGAGGTGCCGGCGCAGGGGCTGGCTCTCCTTGAAGGCGGAGACGTACTCGTCCACGAGCTCCTGCTCCTCGTCCGTGAGCCTGTAGGGGTCCGCCGGGTCCACGGTGGGGAAGTCGTGGGTGTTGAGGGGATAGACGCCGGAGTCGAGCTCGACGGTCCAGTCCTCGTAGTTTATGCGGTAGAGCATCAGCCGGTCGTTCATCTCATAGCCCGGGTGGCGCATGATGATGCGGCCCTCAAGCTTGAAGCCGAGGACAGAGAGCGCCTGGTGCATGGCCTTCTTGTCCGAGGCGCCGTAGACGCGCTCGCAGAACTGGGCCAGGGGCCGCAGCGAGACGCCGTAGCGCCGCTCCAGCGTCATGGTGTTGCCGTAGTCGGAGCTGATGCGCAGGACGGTGAAGATGCAGGCCGCGCTGCCCGCGGCCGCGCCGAGCCAGAGGATGTCGTGGTTGCCCCACTGGATGTCGATGTTGGGGTGCTGCATGAGCATGTCCACGATGCGCGCCGGCTCCGGCCCGCGGTCGAAGATGTCGCCCACGACGTGGAGCCTGTCCACGGCCAGGCGTTTTATGAGCTTGGCCAGGGCGGAGACGACGCTGTCGGCCGCGCCCGTGGCGATGACGCTGTCGAGGATGGCGTCGTGGTAGCGGTGCTGGTTGGCGTCCTCGTCGCGCTGGATGTGGAGCAGCTCGTCGAGGACGAACTCCCAGTCGGCAGGCATCTGGCGGCGCACATAGCCGCGGGTGTACTTGCCCGAGAGCGTCTCGGCCAGCAGGCAGAGCTGTTCGAGTATCTCACGCAGGCGGGCGTTGTCGAGCTCGCCCCGCTCCCGCAGGCAGGCCAGCTCCGCCCGGGGGTAGTATATGACGGAGCAGAGCGCGCGGCACTTGGCCTCCCCCTGCTCGGCCTCAAAGAGCCGGCGGACCTTCTCCAGGATAACGCCGGAGCAGTTGTTCAGGATGTGGCGCACCGCGCCGTATTCCCCGTGCAAATCGCTTATGAAGTGCTCCGTGCCCTTCGGCAGGGTGAGTATGGCGCTGAGGTTTATGATCTCGGAGCAGACGGCCGCCTCGTTGGGGTATTTTTCGGCCAGAAGCTCCAGGTATTCGCGTGAAAAGTCACCCATTGCGATTCCCTCCTTAACATATAAGTCCATGTTAGCACCGGCCGGGGGAAGATACAACAAACTTTGTGTAAATAAAAAGAAATTCTTTTTCCTCAATAGCCCGCGCCGCTGAGGACATAGACGCTCAGGGCGTTCATGACGGCGTGCAGGGCTATGGAGGACCAGATGCCTCCGCCGCGCTCATAGGCCCAGGCGAGGGCGAAGGAGGCGGGCAGGTAGCTCAGGCAGTAGACGAGCAGGGAGAAGTCGCCGCTGACATAGATGTACTGCCAGACGTGATAGAGCGCGAAGGCGAGGGCGGAGACGGCGTAGGCCAGCACGCGGCTGCGCGGGCGTATGCAGCCGAAGAGCAGCCCGCGGAAGAGCGGCTCCTCCACCATGGGGGCCATGACGACGGTGACGACGGCGATGCGCCCCATCTGCGTGGCGGACTCGGCCATGACGGCCTCGTTGTTGGGCGAGGAGCCGAGCTCGATGCCCAGCAGCAGGATGAGCGCGCCGATGACAAAGCTGAGCGCGATGTTGACGGCGTAGCCGCCGACGATGCCGATCAGGAAGCGGCCCTTGGCGTCGAGCGCGGCGTCAAAGCTCCGGCGCAGCCAGCCGCGCAGCCCGATGAGCACGAAGGCCAGGCCCAGGCCGTAGCAGATGACGTTCAGCTGGGTATTGGACAGCGTGTACAGCCAGGGCAGGGCCCCGGCCAGCCAGCTTATGCCGAAAGGTATGCCCACGACGTGGACAGGCAGGTATATGGCGGCGGCGATGAGCTCGCCGCGGGTCATGCGGTCGGTGAATCCAGGTGTGTTCAGGGGTCGGTTTTCCATCAGCCCTCCAGCTTTCTCTTGAGCTCATACAAAAGGTTCATAGCCTCGATGGGTGACATGGTGTCGAGGCTTGCGGCGCGCAGGCGGTCGAGCGCCTCCTGCCCGGCGGCGTCGCCCAGGCTGAGCTGGGCCTCCTCCCGGGCCGGGGCCGGGGCCGGGGCGGCGAGGCTCGCGCCCCCCGCCAGCAGCTGGGCGAGGCATTTTTTCGCCCGCTCGATGACGCTGTCCGGCACGCCGGCGAGCTTGGCGACCTCGATGCCGTAGCTGTCGTCCGCCGCGCCGCGCACGACCTTGCGCAGGAAGATGAGGCTGCCGCCCTGCTTGCGCGCGGTGATGTAGTAGTTGCGCACGCCGGGGACGCTGCCCTCCAGGTCGGTCAGCTCGTGGTAGTGGGTGGAGAAGAGGGTCTTGGCGCCCAGGCGGCGCTTGTCCGCGCAGTATTCGAGGACGGCGCGGGCTATGGCCATGCCGTCGTAGGTGGAGGTGCCGCGGCCTATCTCGTCCAGGAGGATGAGGCTGCGGCTCGTGGCGTGGCGCAGGATGCCGGCGACCTCGCTCATCTCGACCATGAAGGTGCTCTGCCCGGCCGAGAGGTCGTCCGAGGCGCCGATGCGGGTGAAGACCCTGTCCACGATGCCTATCGTCGCGCTGCGCGCCGGGACGAAGGAGCCCATCTGCGCCATGAGCACGATGAGGGCGGTCTGGCGCATGTAGGTGCTCTTGCCGGCCATGTTGGGGCCGGTGATGATGAGGACGCGCTCGTCCGCGCGGTCGAGCCTGGCGTCGTTCGGGACGAAGAGGGTGTCCTTCTGCGTCTGCTCGACGACGGGGTGCCGCCCGTCGCGGATGTCGATGGCCCCGGAGAGGTCCATCTCGGGGCGGCAGTAATTGCGGCGCACGGCAGCCTCCGCGAGGGAGCAGAGCGTGTCCACGAGGGCGAGCTTCTCGGCCGTGTCCTGGATGCGGGCCGCCCTCTCGCCCACGGACTGGCGCAGGTCGCAGAAGTAGGCGTATTCGAGGCGGCATATCTGCTCGCTGGCGGTGGTTATCTCGGTTTCGAGCTCCTTGAGCTGGGTGGTGACGAAGCGCTCGCTGGAGACGAGGGTCTGCTTGCGGATGAAGTCCTCGGGCAGGGAGGCCGCTGCGGCGCGCGGCACGTCGAAGTAGTAGCCGAAGACGCGGTTGTAGCCTATTTTGAGGCGCTTTATGCCCGTGCGCTCACGCTCGGCGGCCTCCAGCTTGGCGAGGTATTCGGAGCCCCTGTCGCGTATCTCGCGCAGGTGGTCCACCTTCGGCGCGTAGCCCTCGCGCAGGAGGTTGCCCTCGGTGAGGGAGATGTTGGGCTTGTCGAGCAGGGCGTTTTTTATGTCGCTGCACACGTCCGCGAGGCTGTCCATGCCGGCGGCGCGGCGCAGCAGGGCGGAGCTGAAGCCGTCGAGCAGCCCGAGGATATCCGGCACGCGCTCGCAGGCGCGCATGAGTACGTTGAGGTCCCTGGCCCCGGCGGTGGAGTTCGAGACGCGGGCGAGGATGCGCTGCATGTCGCCCATGCCGCTCATGGCGCGGATGAGCTCCGCGCGGCGGAGGTTGTCGGAGAAGAGCTCCTGCACGGCGGCGTGGCGGCGGACGATCTCGGGCAGGGAGAGCAGGGGCCGCTCCACCCAGGAGCGGAGCATCCGCCCGCCCATGGGGGTCTTGGTGAAGTCCAGCATGCCCAGCAGGCTGCCGTTCTTGTCGCCGTAGCGCATGGTCTCGGTGAGCTCAAGGCTCCGGCGGGTGACGTAGTCGAGCTCCATGCAGCTGCTGCCCTCGATGACATCGAGGCGGCTGATGTGCTTCATGTCGCAGCGCTGGGCATCGGAGATGTAGGCGAGCAGCGCGCCCGCGGCGCGCACGGCGCCCTCGCAGCCGTCGAGGCCGAGCTCCCGCACGTCGGCGCAGCCGAAGTGGCGCAGCAGCAGCGCCTCGGCCGCGCCGGGCTCGAAAAGCCCGTCCTCGCGCTGGCTCATGCAGGAGAGCTTGGAGGCGAGGAAGTCCGTCACCCGCCGGCTCTCCTGCGCGCCGGCGGAGAGTATGGCCTCGTTGGGCGCAAAGCTGCCCAGCTCGTTTATGATGTGCTCCTCGGCGGCCTCGGGGAAGTCCGCGGCGCAGAATTCGCCCGTCGAGACCTCGCAGAAGGCCGCGCCCCCGCGCCCGCCCTCCAGCCAGAGGGCGCAGATGTAGTTGGGCCGCTCGAAGTCGAGCATGCCCTCGTCCGTCAGCGTGCCGGGGGTGATGACGCGGATGACGTCCCGCTTCACGAGGCCCTTCGTGAGCGCGGGGTCCTCCAGCTGGTCGCAGACGGCGACCTTGTGGCCCCGGTCGATGAGCCTTTTTATATAGCTGTTGGCGGCGTGGTAAGGCACGCCGCACATGGGCACCTGTTCCTCGGGGGGCTTGTTCCTGTCCCGGGTGGTGAGGGTGAGCTCCAGCTCGTCGGAGGCGGTCTGCGCGTCCTCGTCGAACATCTCGTAGAAGTCGCCCAGGCGGAAGAGGAGCATGCAGTCGGGGTAGCGGCTCTTTATCTCCTCATACTGCCGGCGCATCGGGGTCTTTTCTTTTTCCTTCCCGGCCATGCCGCGCCCCCTCTCAGAGCGCCGGGACGCCGTAGAGCGCCCAGGTGTTCCAGTCCGTTATCTCGGCCTCGATGAAACGGCCGACGAGCTCCGGCTCCCCCTTCAGGTGGACGAGCCTGCCGCCGTTCGTGCGGGCGGAGAGGTTATATTCGCCCCGGCCCGTCTCGCCGTCCACGAGGACGCGGAGCCTGCGGCCCGCGTACTCCGCGTGCTTCTCTGCGGAGATGCGGTTCGCGGTCTCGACGAGCGTGTCGAACCAGCGCTGCTTTTCCTCGCGCGGCACGGGGTCGGGCATCGCCGCCGCGGGCGTGCCCTCGCGCGGGGAGAAGATGAAGGTGAACATCGCGTCGTAGCGCACGCGCTCCACCAGCGAGAGCGTCTCGGCAAAGTCCTCCGCCGTCTCGCCGGGGAAGCCGACGATGATGTCCGTCGTCAGGACGAGCTCGGGCATGTAAGAGCGCGCCTTGTCCACGAGCGCGAGGTATTTCTCCCTGTCGTAGTGGCGGTTCATGGCTCGGAGCACCCGGCTGCTGCCGGACTGGACGGGCAGGTGGATGTGCTTTGCGCACTTTTCGCACTCGGCCATCGTGCGGAAGAGCTTTTCCGTCGCGTCGCGCGGGTGGCTGGTCATGAAGCGGATGAGGAAGTCGCCGGGGATGGCGTTTATCTCTCGTATGAGGTCCGCGAAGTCGCGGCCCTCGTCGAGGTCCTTGCCGTAGCTGTTGACGTTCTGGCCGAGGAGGGTAATGTCCTTATACCCGGCCTCGACGAGGCTGCGCGCCTCGGCGACGACGTCGTCAAAGCGCCGGGAGCGCTCCCGGCCCCGGACGTAGGGGACGATGCAGTAGGTGCAGAAGTTGTTGCAGCCGTACATGACGGAGAGCCAGGCCTTGACGCTGCCCTGCCTGTGCACGGGCAGGCCCTCCGCGACGACGCCCTCGCAGGGCGAGACCTCAAAGACCCGGCCGCGCCGCCTCGCCGCGCGCTCGTAGAGCTCGGGGAAGCGCCAGAGCTCGTGCGGGCCGAAGCAGAGGTCCACTACGCGGAAGGAGTTTTTTATCTTCTCGGCCATGTGCGGCTGCTGGACCATGCAGCCGCAGACCGCGACGATGAGCCGCGGGTTGCGCGCCTTGGCGTGGACGAGCGCGCCGACGTTGCCCAGGACGCGCATCTCCGCGTGCCCGCGCACGGCGCAGGTGTTCACGACGATGAGCTCGGCCTCGTTCTCGTCCTCGGTGAAGCCGAAGCCCATGAGCTCTATATAGCCGCGCAGGGCCTCGCTGTCGGCCTCGTTCTGCTGGCAGCCGTAGGTGTCCACAAAGGCCAGGGGCCGCGCGCCGCCCAGGCCCTCGCGTATTTTTGCGCATATCTCCCTCTGCCGCTCCAGCTCTGCGGCGGGGACCTCAACTCTCTTGTAAGCCATATTTCCTCCGAGACGGTTTCAATAGTAAGGATATATTTTATCATTTGACAGTGGAAAGTTCAACGCCTTTACTATATAATGATGCCAAAAAGGAACCTGCGGAAGGAAGGTGCCGGGCTTGCCGAAGATAAACATACTCTCCCCCTTCGTGGCGGACCTCATCGCCGCTGGCGAGGTCGTGGAGCGGCCCGCCTCGGTGGTGAAGGAGCTTTTGGAGAACGCCGTGGACGCGGGCGCGCGGAATGTGACGCTGGAGCTGCGCGGCGGCGGGCGTGAATACATCCGCGTGACGGACGACGGCTGCGGCATGTCGCCGGAGGACGCGGGCATCGCCTTCCTGCGCCATGCGACGAGCAAGCTCTCGGACGCGCGCGGGCTGGAGGCCATAGGCACGCTGGGTTTCCGCGGCGAGGCGCTGGCGGCCATCAGCAGCGTCTCGCACATAGAGCTCTCAAGCTGCGAGCGCGGCGCGGGGCTCGGCGTGCGCATGAAGCTGGACGCGGGCGAAATTTCGGACATGTACGAGACGGGCTGCCCGGAGGGCACGACGATGATAGTCCGGGGCCTCTTCTACAACACGCCCGCGCGGCTGAAGTTCATGAAGACGGACAGGGCCGAGGGCGCGGCCTGCGTGCAGGCGGCCCTGCGCTGCGCCCTGGGCCGTCCGGACGTCAGCTTCCGCTGCATTAGGGACGGGCGCGAGGAGTTCTTCACCCCCGGCGACGGGCGGCGCGACAGCGCGGTCTACGCCCTGCTGGGCCGGGAGCTGGCCGCCGCGATGCTGGAGGTGGAGCTGGAGGACGGGCCTTTCCGGGTGCGCGGCTTCGTGTCGGAGCCCGCGCTCGCGCGGGGGAACCGCTCGGCGCAGTATTTCTTCTGCAACGGCCGGCCCATACGCTCCCAGCTGCTGCAGGCGGCGCTGGAGCAGGCCTACCGCGGCACCATGCTCACGGGCCGCTTCCCGGCCTGCGTGCTGTATATAGAGCTCGCCCCCGCGGCGGTGGACGTGAACGTCCACCCCGCCAAGACCGAGGTGCGCTTCTCGGACGAGCGGCGGGCCTATGACGCCGTGTACTACGCCGTGCGCGGCGCGCTGGAGGCCCCGCAGCCTCCCGCGGCCCAGGCCTGGGAGGAGCCGGAGCCCGTCCGGACGCCGGAGCGCCCGGCCCCCCGGGGCGAGGTAAGCCCCATGCCCGCCCGGCCCGAGCCGAGCGTGGAGCGTCCCGTCGGCGACAGGGGCGTGGACTACCGGCGCATAAAGCCGCCCGAGCCGCCCATCCTGACCTTCCGCGCCGAGCCCGCGCCGGGGGAGCCCTCCGCGCGCCCCGGCCCCGGGAGCTTTTCCGAACCCGCCCCCGTCAGCCCCGCCCCGCAGGCTCGCGGCTCCTCCGAGCAGGCCCAGACAAGCCTGCCTGTCCCGGCGGAGCCGATTTTCGGGGCGGAGCCGGAGCCGCCGCGCGTCATAGGCGAGGCGCTGGAGCTCTACGTCCTGGTGCAGCAGGGGGACGCGCTGATAATCATAGACAAGCACGCCGCGCACGAGCGGATGATATACGACCGGCTGCGCCTGCGCGAGGCGGAGGTGATGAGCCAGGTGCTGCTGGAGCCCGCGCCCTACCGTCCGGACCGCGCCGCCGCCGGGGCGCTGGAGGAGGAGCTGGAGCTCATAAACGAGCTGGGCTTCGGCCTGGAGCCCTTCGGCGAGGGGACCTTCATGCTGCGCGCCGTGCCGGAGGGCCTGGACGCGCCCGAGGCGCTGGCGGCGCTGGACGAGCTTGCGTCCTCGCTGCTTTCGAGCCGCCGCCCGGACAAGGCCGCGGCGCGGGACGAGCTGCTGAAGACCGTGGCCTGCAAGGCGGCGATAAAGGCGGGCCGCAGCAGCGCGCGCGAGGAGCTCCAGCGCCTGGCGGAGGCCGTCTGCTCCGGCCGCGTCCGCTACTGCCCCCACGGCCGCCCCGTCTCCTGGTCCCTGACCCGCCGCGAGTTGGACAAGCAGTTCCGCCGCATCCTGTAAAACACCGCGCGCACGCCAAACGCCCCCTGACGGCACGGGGTTCCACCCCCGCCCGGACGCCGGTAGACCGCCGGCCCCACGTCGCCGCAGCCGCCCTGTAGGGGACGGCGTCCCCGACGTCCCGCTGTCACGGTCACCGCCGGCCTTACCGAGTTCCGCCAGCCCCGACCGGGCGCAGGATGATCTTGTGGCATATTATGCGGCACACGGCCCGTTTCCCACCCGCCGTAGGGGTCGGCGTCCTCGACGACCCT
>OLGN01001518.1_pt1 | contig 12779 bp, 33 predicted proteins | sample 1605941 | NCBI WGS metagenome assembly OLGN01 (sample SAMN03283269) | human gut metagenome | biome: human-associated habitat; material: feces | host: Homo sapiens | place: USA | collected 2013
TACAAAATATGGAGCTTTTACAGCAAAAGAAGGACAAACAGTATTATCTATGCTACAAGAACAACAAGAAGAAAATAAAAAGAAAGATAAGATAATAGATTTAATGGCAGAATATATAGCAAGTTTAGACATAGAAGAAGATATTTGCGTAAAAACAGGCAAGGACTTGAGCGAATGTGACAGTATGGCGTTAGGAGGATGTGAGAATTGTATAAAACAATATTTTGAAAATAAAGCAAAAAAGGAGTAGAAAAAATGTCAAAAATGTATGACTGTTTAAACAAATGTAAGTGTGCTACATGCAAAAGAATAGAAACTAATTGTGCAGAATGTGAGCATAGTGTTAATAGAACAAAAGAATGCGTAACAGTAATGATTAAAGAATGTGAATATTTTGAACCGATTACAACAATATTTTAAAAGTAAAGCAGAAAAGGAGTAGAGAATTGAATAAATTATATTTTTTAAAAGAAAACAAATATATTCGTTTAAAAATAGATAGACCAACAATGTCATTTAGAGCAAGTATATCAATTAACAAATATTGTTGGAATGAAAAAGAGAACAGATATTATGAAATAAACTTTATGACATTCCACCCTTATGATTATAAAGATGAAAAAGAAGCTTTAGAAAAAGCTAAAAATTGGTTAGAGATTGAATTAAAAAAATTTCAAGAAGGATTAAATGAAAAGGAGTATTCAGTAGCTTAGTTAGATAAAGCATTAGCCTTCTAAGCTAGTGGTCAATAGAAGGAAATCTTGAAAAAGGAGTAAAGTATGGATATTAAAGAGTTAGATTTAAAATTAGAAAAAGGACACGCAGTATGTTTTGATTTTGACGGAGTGATACATAAATATAGTAAAGGTTGGCAAGATGGAAGTATATATGATGAATATAACAAAAATGTATTAGATTTAATGCTGTTTTTACAAAAGTCAGGAATACCAATTTTTATTTGTTCTACAAGAGAACCATATCAAATTATAAGTTGGTGGAATAAACAAGGATTTTGGTGTGAAGCGGTAAGAGTAAATGATAATGAAACATTTTGGAAGGAAACAAATTTAATAGGAGTAACTAATAGAAAATTGCCAGCACAAATGTATATTGACGATAGAGCATATAAATATAATGGACAAACTGTAAAACAATTTATTTTAGATAATTCTACAGAGGAGAAATAGCAGTGGAAGAAATAAAAGATAGATGTATAAGTAGAAAAGAGTATTTAAAAAGAAATAATAGCAACGTTGGTTATGCTTTATATGTTCAGAACAATATAAAAAAAGATGATTATGCAAGATTAAATACAGGAGAAATTGTAAAAGTACTTGGAATAAGAGAAAATCAAGTAAATAAAAAAGCTATTTATTTTGGAGCATATGATGAAAATTGGTGTGATAGTGCTGCAGTAGAAAACTTTTCAGAAAACATAATAGACTTAATAGAAGTAGGAGATATAGTAGAATATCAAGTTAATTCTTTAAGTAAATTAAAAATTGGTAGAGTAAAGAGCTATAGAGATGCTAGAAGTAATAAAGAATATTTAGGTGTTGAGGGATTTGATATTACAAAGATATATATAAAATCAATATTAACACATGAACAGTATAATGCAAATTGCTATAAAGTGAGGTAAAAAGATGAAATATATAGCGAGTGTAAGCTTTGGTAAAGATAGTTTAGCAATGTTACTCTTACTTATAGAAAATCAATACGATTTAGATGAAGTTATTTTTTACGATACAGGTATGGAATTTCAAGCTATTTATGATATTAGAGATATTATAAAAGAGTTACTAAAAAAAATAAATATAAAATATACGGAACTGAAACCTAAGGAAAGTTTTGAATACAAAATGCTAGAAAAAGAAGTACATAAAAGAAATGGAAAAGTACAGCGTGGTTATGGTTTATGTGGTGGCAGATGTAGATGGGGAACAACAGAAAAAAATAAAACAATAGAAAAGTACTTAAAAGAACAATATGGACAAGACTACAAAGAATTTATAGGAATAGCTTATGATGAAAAAGCAAGAATAGAAAAAGAAAGAAAAGAGCATAAACTATTGCCACTTGTAGATTATAAAATGACAGAAAAAGATTGCCTAGAATATTGCTATAATAAAGGTTTTTATTGGGAAGAAAATGGAGTACGACTATATGATATTTTAGATAGAGTAAGTTGCTGGTGTTGTGCAAATAAGAATAAGAAAGAATTAGAGAATATGAGAATATACTTACCAAACTATTATTTAAAATACATAGATTTATTGAAAAAGATAAAAGAAAACAACAAGAAGCGGAGCAGTAGTAGATAAAGCTAAAGAGCAATTTTTAAAATTATTTTAAAATAGACTAAAAATAACAAACTTAATATAAAAAAGTAGTACAAGTTTATAAAAAAAGTATAAAAATAGAACAAAATTAAGAAAGTAGGTGGAAGTATGGAAAAGGATATAAAAATGAAAATTGATGAAGTAGAAAATTATTTATACGATGTAGGATTAGATTTAGAATATGCAAAAGATGAATTAAATAATCTTTATAAACTATTAGAAGAAAAATCAACAAACGGAATAAAAGACATAAATAATTTTAAAAGAGAGCTAAAAAGAGATGGATTATATTCAGATAAACTTGAAGAATTTATAGAGCAATACATGAATTATTATAACAAATAGAGAAAGGAGAATAGTATATGAATAGAATTGTTATAAATGGAAAAACGATAAGATGCAATGGCTCAAATGTAACTATACAGAATAATAGAGTAATAGTAGATGGAAAAGTAATATCTACAAATGCAATAGAACAAAGTGATGTAACTATATATGGAGACGTAGAAAATATAAAGTGTGAAGGTTCAGTATCGTGTGATAATGTAAAAGGAAATATAAATGCTGAAGGCTCAGTAAGTTGTGACGACGTAGGAGGTAATATAGAATGTGGAGGAAGTGTTCATTGTGATAGTATAGCGGGAGACGTAAAAGCAGGAGGAAGTATTTCTATGTAGGAGTGATAATATGAAATCATCAAAAGAAGAAAAGCTAGAAAAGGCGTTATACAACTGGATAGATGCAAATGACATAGTAGAAGAAGATATAGTAAATATGATAGAACGGACATAGTATAAGTAAATCAAGAATAGCAACTCATGTAAGTGATAGTAAACAAAAGCTAAAGAGGTTAGAGTTATTATTAAAAGAGTGGTAGAAAGATAAAAGGTGAGCAAATGGAAAAAGAAGATTGTTTTGCATATGTAAATAGACAAGGATATAAAGGGTGTAGGGCATTAAATGAATTATATTGTAATAAAGAAGAATGTAAATTTTATAAAAAAGAAACAGAAATAAATGTAGACCAAATAAATAAGGCTATTATAGCTTATGAAGAAGGGAGAATATAATATGAGCATTAATATTGGGAAAGAGACAAGTATTATAACAGTTTATAAAGATGATAAAGGAAAATACAAGATATATTTAAAAGGAACAGAAACAAAAGAAAATGGAGATATAGAAGATATATTTATGGTAAAAAAAGTGCAATTCAAAAAGGGTGTAGAAGTAAAAAATAGAACTAAAATAGAAGTATTAAAAGGATGGACAAGCTGTTACAGAATAAAAACAGAAGAAGTAACAGAAGATGGTAAACCAAAATATAAATATTTTGACAAATACTTTATAAATGATTTTAAGGTATTAGAAGATGGAGTTAATGAACCAACAAAGTCAAAACATGAAACAACAAAGCAAGACGATTATTCATTTGAAATAGATGATAGTAATTTACCTTTCTAAAGAAGGTGATTAAATGAAAAATAAACGAGAAACAATAAGAAAAGGAACAAAGCCGTGCAGGAATATAGGTTTATTCCTGTATGGCAGATTAAGAAAAATACATAAAGCAGTAGCATATTGTAAATTACATAAATGTTATTTAGAGCCAAAAGACATAACAGAAAAGCAATGTAATAAAAAGAAGTGCAAATATAAGGAGGAAGTATAGCTATGAAAATATATTTAGGAAATTTAACAATAACTCAATTAGAAGATAGATGTGGGGTTAAATTTGAAGAAAAAGACTATAAGTGGTTAAAAGAACATAGACAAGATAATGCAAAAATAAAGACAAAAGATAAATTTCATATATTTGATATACCATTTATGATACAAACAGGAGAAGATATATCAAAAGAAATAATAAACATTTTAAGTAAATATAATGATAAGCAACCGTTTAAAGAATGTTTGCGAGTAGGAATAGTAGATTATAGGGAGGAATGCTAAAGGAAAAATCAAGGTAAAAAAATGTTAAAAACAAAAGAAGAACACCTAGAAGAAATACAGAAAAAAGAACAATTAGTACAAGCAGGTAAAAATCAAATAATGGAAGAATACAAAAACAATCTACCACAAGAATTAAAGAAAAGATTAGATATCATAGCTATTAATATCTCATGTCAGGAAGAAGTTCAAGGATTAAGTTCAATTGAGATAAACGAAATACTAAGACCACATAATTTAATAGGAACTAATCCAAAATATAGTGCAGACCAACTGAGAGTAATATTTGATTATTATAGAGAAGCATTAATAACTATAAATAAGAAATATAAGTATCCACCTTCTAAAGAAAACTTTTGTGCATTTGCTGGCATGAGTACAGCTACATACAATAAATATTTACAATCTCCGAATGAAGAAATGCAAGAATTAATGTTAATTATAGATGACTACATAAGAGAAAATATGCTTACATCTGCTCAAATAGGAGAAACAAAAGAAATAACTACAATGTTTAGAGGAAAGACAGCTCATGGTATGGTGGAAGCACAAAGCCCAATAGTAGTAGAACATAGAAGTGAAACGGATATGTCACAAATAAATAAAATGATAGAAGCGGTAAAAGCAGGAAAGAGTTTAAAAAGCATAGAGCTAGATAAAAAAGATTATAAAGTGGAGGGTGAGTAAATATGTCAAAAGAAGAAAAAGCAATAGAAACATTAAAAAATATGAAGCAAAGCATAGATAAATTAAAAAATAGAGATGGAGAAACTATGTTAATGGTAGACGTATGCATAGAAAATATAATCGCATTTTATGATGAATGGGAAAAAGATTATAATTAGGAGGTTACAAATGAACATTGAACTAATACCTTATGGAAAAGAAAATAAAATAAGTAGAAAAAGTTTAATGAAATTAGCAAACATACAAGATGAAAAAGTATTTAATGAAGAAGTAGCAAAACTAAGGAAGAAATATATTATATTCTCTACATATACAGAAGATGTAATGTATTGGAGAAGTAATAACAAAGAAGAACTACAAGAATTTATCAAAAAGTATCAGCACAAAAGTTATGATACTAGCAGAATGATAATGCTAGCATATAGAGAATTGGAGGAGATAGAAAAGTGATAACTAAACAGGAATTTGTAGAAATTATTAACAGATTAAAAAACTATAATGATTTGCAGAATAAAATAGACGATTTGTTTAAAGACAATATAGAAAATAGAGAAAGAGATTTTATGAATGCAGGAAGCATATGCATAGGACATGAAACAATAGTAGTTAAATTATTGGAAGATATCTTTAATGATAAAGGAACTATAAGTTGGTGGCTATATGAGTGCAATTATGGGAGAGATTTTAGTTTAGGAGATTTAGAAGTAAATGGAGTAGAAATAGATTTAATTACACCAGAAAAATTATATGATTATTTAATAGAAGTAATGGAGGAAAAAGATTATGAGTAATGAAGAAGTAAAAGAAGAAGTTGAGAAAGTACCAGAAGAAGTTTCAGAAAAAGAGTTTGAAGAAATGCAGGCAGTAGCTGAAGAAGTGGAGCAAAGAAGTAAGCGAAACTTTACTAATATAACAAAATTGAAATGTGATTATACAGTATACAAAAGAGAAAGAGAAGTATTAAAAATGCATGTTATAGATAAGTGTCAAAATTGTAATAGAAAATTCAAAGAAGGTGACTTTTTATACTCTGCTTATGTTGAAAATAAAGATACTAAACAAAATTATATAATTTGTAAAAAATGTGCTAGAAAACAACTTGACTTTATATCAAATTTGATATAAAATATATCATAAATGATATATTTTATCAAGGAGAGAATTAAAATGGTAGGAGATAATATAAAAAAAAGAAGAGAAACATTAAAACTAACCCAAGAAGAAGTTGTTAAACAAATGTATGAATACTATAAAGAAGTAGGAGAAGAAGTAGGAACTTTTACGCAAGCACAATTGAGCAATTGGGAAAACAATAAAAGTAAACCTTCATTAAAAAATTTAAACGATTTATGCATTATATTAGATACAACATTAGATAAACTATTAGAAGAAAATCAAAAAAAAGATTTTCAAAATATATTTATAACAGAAGGTTATAACGTAGCGAAAAGATTTAAAAAAGTTACAAATAAAAATGACATAACTACTAAAATATATGAATTACAAAATATAATAAAAAAAGAGAATATAAATGAATTAATAAGTTTTTTTATTGAAATTTATGTAACAGCAAAGAAAAGTATTGAAAATGATATATCTATAATATTATTAGATACGATTATGCACAAAAATGATAATGATACAAAAGAAAATTTTATTAATTATATGACTATGTTCGAAATTGGATTACACAATGGAAATGTGGCAAAAGAAAACGAAGAATAATAAAAAAATAAGCACTAAAATTAGTTATAAGACGTTTAAAATATTAAATAATAAAATTATACAAGAAAGACATAAAAAGCCTTAAAATTAATTTTAAAGCTTAATATAAAGAACAATAAAAAATAGGGGAGTTAATCCCCTAAATTTTTTTTAAAATATACGTATATAGCATTTATTATGCTTACTATGATTGATACTACTAAACAAATTAATATAAAAATAAGCGTATGCTCAATTATTAGTGGCACAATAAAAACCCCAAAAACAAGAAAACTAACTATAAGTATAATAATTTTTATTGTACTTGACTTTTGCTCTTTTTCTTCGATTTTTTCTTGTAATAATTCAATCTTTTTTTGTTCTATTAGTTCATCTCTTTTCTTACGTGCTTTTGCATCATTTACATAGATTTTTGTTGTTCTATTTAATATTTTTTCGTAATTTTCGTTTAAATAGTCGTATTCTTCGCGACTTTCAGAAATATTTTTCAAAATGCTATCTCTAGTACTCTTTAAATGTAAATTAATTAAAGCCATGTCGATGCCTTCTTTTTCAATATCATTGACAAAGCACCTTTCTAGTTCTTCTTTAGCCGATTGTATAAAATCTTTTTGATTTATTTTTGGGTTTAATATTGTTGCAGCTTGTATTTTGGCTTTTTTTTCTGTATTAGACATATTCTTCCATTTTTTTATGTCTTTCTGTAGTATTTTTTCTTTCTCGCTTGGATTTAATATACTCATTTTATTGCCTCCGATTATAGTATTATTTATACTATTATTTTATTACTTTTGCAATATATTTAGTCAATTTTGCTTTTTATAGTTCTTATAAGCGCATCTAAAAATAAAATATATCTTCTTTTGTATAATAATTTATAATAGTAGTATTTCATTTTTTACACCTCATTTTTAAATATAATTATAGATATTTGTTTTATCTATTTTGTTATTTAATACTTTTAAATAATTATTCATTACAACATTGCTAAAAGCTCCTAAGTCTGTGCTAGTTTCATCTTTTAAGTATAAGCAATATAAAAAGCCTAGTAATTTTTCTTTTTCTTCATCTGTTAATTTGTTATAATTTTCATGACAAGACATATTATATAAAATTGTTATTTGTAACATTCCTGTTTTATTTTCTTTTATAACTTTTTCAAATTTTTTAATTTTTTCTACCATTTTTAAAAATCTCCTTTATTTTTATATATTCTTTAATTTGGCAATTGACAAGTAAGAAAGTATAGATTATAATAAATAATTATTGGGGGCTTAACTATTTATAATATTTCTATATGTAAACGAAATAAAATAAGTTAAGCTTATTATTTTTATTATAAAAAAGGTAAGTAAATTTTTAATATCGCCAATAAGTAAAAATATTGATATTATGTATAAAGTTACTAACATGTAATTTTTAAAATTTAAAATATAATGTCTTTTCATATGTGTTTTTCTCCTTTCTTTAGTATTTTTCTTACTTGTCAATAGTAATAACTAATTTAATAATAATGTTGTTATGTATTGTTTATTTGAGAACTTATCAAAAAGTTGATATAATTCTATTTCATAGTCTTTGCAACTATATATTGAAACTTTATTGGCTCCATAAGCTTCTTTTTTTATTGTTGAATTTTTTATAAAATTGTTATGTATTTTTACATTATCGTTATCATAAACATATAAAAGTTTATTCATTTTAAATCACTCCTTTTTTAATATTTAATACCGTTTATTGTAAAATCTAATTCAAAGAATTTTATGTAATTCTTATCTAAATACTTACTTATTTGTTCTCTTATATAGAAGTCATCTTCTATTGTTAAGTTATTTCTTTTTACAAAATATGTTATATATTTATATGCGTTCATTTTGTGTTGAGGGTTGTTTATTCGTTCTTTTGCATTTTCTATACATTTACTAACTAAGTCCATTTTTTTCACCTCTATTTTTAATACAAATATTGTTCTATTGCTAATATAGGATTATTTGAAAATTTAGTATCTTTGTATTTTATTTTGAATAATTCTAATATTTCACTTTTATTATTTGCTATTATTTTGCTATATACTAGCTTATTTGTAATTGTTAAATATATATGATTATTTCTTTTTTTATATATTTCATATATATTGCCGTTATTATCATAAAAAGTGCGTATTTTTTTAGCTATAATCAACGTTACCATTTTTAAGCCTCCTTTACTTGATATGGTTTGTCGTAACTTCCTAAATATAAGTTTCCAAAAAATGCTTGATTGAAATAATCTGTTTGTATATCACTTTCATCCCAATAATTTTTGTGCATAATTTCAAATAATTTCTTTGCTATTTTAAAACCGTATTTTGTCATTTTTGTATTTGCTAATCTGTTGGCTACTTCGTTTGAATTGTCTGTATTTTCATATCTTTTTAAGTCTACATATTCATCAATTTTATTAGAATAAGTACTATAAGTTTCTTTTAAGTCGTAATCGTGGAATAGGTTGTCGCTTCTGTCTCTGTTTTCTAATACTTTTTCTTTTCCAGATACTACAACTATTGTGATATAGTCATAATCTTTTCTTGTGATACTTAGTTTTAATCCTTCCTTTTTTGCAAGTTCTCTTGCTTCTTTTTTCATTTCTTCGTAAATTTCGTCTAAATTTTTCATAATAAAAACCACCTTTCAAAATTTTTTCTTTTTTACTCTTGAAAGATGGTTATTTTTATATTATAATAAATATAGACCAACTTTCAAAAGTTGTGTTGGGCTTGTATATAGTGTGTTATCTTACCAGGATTTCACTGTATACAAGTTTTTTTAGTCTTTCCCTTAACTTGATTATATTATACTATAAACGTATACGTTTGTCAATGCTTTTTTGAAAATATTTTTAATTTCTTTTAGATTTTTTTAAATATTTGTCTATTGCTTCGATTGATAATTGTGTAATGAGCTTTGAAGGCTTTAAACCTTCTTTTGTTGCTTTTTCTTCAAATACTTCCGATTGATATTTTGGTATTCTTACTGTATAACGTCTAACTATTTCGTTATCGCGTTTCCTTTCTTTTTCATAATTACGTTGCTTTTTTTCTTCCATTTTTAACACCTCGCTTATTATAAATATATTCTATAATAACGTTTACGTTTTGTCAATGCTTTAAATAAAATTTATATAAAAAAATTAAGCCTTTTATAGGCTTAATTTATTCGGCTATTTCAATATTTTCCGCTTGTATGCTTGCTTGATATTTATAAGTGCCAGATACTCTTATAATATCCTCTTTTAAAATCTTTGTACTTTCATAAGGTCTATTATAAGCTATTCTTATATAATGTGGCTCTAAATCTTTATCAAGTATTCTTAATTCAATTCTAGTACTATAATAATTTTTGTCTTTTATAAATTGTTCGGAAATTTCATTTACTGTTCCCACAATTATTATTGCTTTTCCGTCGTCTTTTTCTTCTAGTCGATAATAGTCTTCAAAGTCCATACATAAAATAGGATCTTTTCGATTGTCATTATTAGTTGCTACTGCATTATTTGAATTATTGCTTAAATTGTAGATAAAAACTATACTTACAAGTATTACTATAATAGAATTTAGAATAACTCCGATAATACTTAAAATTTTAGCTTTTTTCTTAACTAATGACATAATTCCTAGTATTATACCAATCAAAGAAGGAAAAAAGGCAACCATAAAAATACTAGTAAAACTTAGTACTAAAGAAAAAATACTTAATATCAATGAAACTAATCCCATATACAAACCCCCTTATAAATACTATATATACGCATTATACAATATATACTATTATTTGACAATATATTATATATGCTTTTATTATATAGAATAGGGAATACATACTACTATTTGAATATATTAAACAAAGTTATTTTTAACTAAATTATTATTGAATTGTAAAGCTAAGTTACATTACAAAGAATAAAAAAATATTATAAAAATGTTAACTTTTGCATAATTATATAATACTAGCAATTCAATATAAGCTTACAGCCACAAAGGATACATGAATTTAAACACATAGCACAAAATAATAGTTTTGCGCAATTATAATACCCTACCCCTATTTTCTATTATGAATATGGGGTGGAGTTACCCCTTTAAAAATTTCCAATTCACAAAAAGAGTTTTGTGTTTTTTCTGTGAAATTTTATTTTGTAAAGCTAAAGTACTTGACAAGAATAAAAAAGTATGTTTAAATATAATAAATTGAATAAAGCGTAATGGCATAAAAAGGAGTCATTAGCTAAGTGGACTACAAAAAGTGGTCTGTTTAACTAACGACTTCTTTTTTGTTTATCCTAAACAATTTAATCCAATAGTGAGGCGACGCCCGATTATATATAGAGTAATAGAAATGTAAAAAATAGGGTTCAAAGTCATAAAAGAGTAAGGAAATATTGATTTTTGATAACTTCACGTGGTGAAACTATGAGAGGAAAAGCATTGATATAAGCGACATAGAGGTGCATTGTATAGGGCAAGATTAATATATGACACAGTTACAAAAAAGTTTGTAGATGAAATAAAACCAGGGGATAAAATAACAAGATGGGCTTCTGTAGAGGCTTATAGAAAGATAAAAGAGAGTAGATATACTGCTCCATATAAGAAAACAAAACAAGACTGGAATTCAGGGAGCTTTTACAAGGGAAATATAGAAGAAATAAGAGCTGTTATGCCTGAATTAGACACTTATGAAAAAGCTTTCTTATATTCAGTAGCTCCATTTATAGGATACGAAGATTGTTGTATTAAGTATGATAACGGGAGGGAGCTAAGCTTTCAAACTTTATCTGAGATATCGGGAATAAGTACAGGAAAACTATCTAAGGTAATAAAAAGCTTAATAGATAAAGATATACTTTACAAAGGTAAAAACAGCAAAAATACACAATATTTTGTAAATCCGTGGTTATTTTATAAAGGTAATGTAATCAATAAGACATTAAAAACAATGTTTAAGAACTATAAGATAAGAACATTAGGGGTAAGATGGAGGGAATTATAAGATGAAAATAATGATTAGTCAACCTATGAGAGGCAAAACTAATGAACAGATAAGAAAAGAAAGAGAAGAATTAGTAAAACAGTTAGAAGAACAAGGGCATGAAGTGATAGATACAGTATTAGATATTTCAGAAAACAAAAGTCCAATCTATTATTTATCAAAAAGTCTTGAACTTTTAGACAAAGCAGATGCTGTAGTATTTATGAAAGGTTGGCAAGATGCAAGAGGTTGTAGAATAGAGTATACAACAGCTGTTGAGTATGGAAAATTCGTTAGGGAGGAATAATAATGTTTATTTTATTAGGACTATTATTGATAGTATTAGCATTTGGCTTTTCAGGTCTAGTAATGTGGGGAATAGGCTCATTTATAATATGGGCATTTGGAATAAGTTTTGTATGGACTTATTGGCACGGACTAGCGGTAGCATTTATTATTTGGATATTAAGTTCAATATTTAAGAAGTAGGAGGAATAGAAATGGGAAATGATAAATTTTTAGAATTATGCAAAAAAACAATATTAGATTATTTTAACAATAGAGCAGATAAAACAGACAAATTTGAAATAACTGAAAAAGATATTTTTATAGTGTGGTCAGTAAAAGTATTGCAAAATAATAAAGCATTAGTAAGTACAACAGTATCTGACGGTATGTATTATGAATTAACATACAATGGAGATAAAAAAGAATTGTATTTAGATGCTTATAAAAAATGGGAAAATAAATGTATCAAAATTGAGGAGGAGTAGAAATGGAAGAAAATAAAAGAAATAATGTGCTAGATAATTTAAGTGAAAATGAAAAAAAACTTTATGAAATATTGGCAATGGTAGGAGATATTAAATCAAGAATAAATGGAAGTACTCCACTATGTCAAAAGATAAAAGGAGAACTCGAACCAGAACAAAACACTATTAACGGAAAAGTAGGAAAACAAACTGGAATACTTGCAGATATTTTTGAAGAATTAAGAATAATTTTTGATTGTGTTTAGTTTTCAACAATCACTAACTATGTAATATATAGTTAAAGAATTGTGAAATAA
>OLGN01001524.1_pt1 | contig 12762 bp, 10 predicted proteins | sample 1605941 | NCBI WGS metagenome assembly OLGN01 (sample SAMN03283269) | human gut metagenome | biome: human-associated habitat; material: feces | host: Homo sapiens | place: USA | collected 2013
AAGAAATCAGGATTGGCTCTTAGGTAGTCGATGACAAAATCGACTACGGTTGGATTTTCGCTCATGGGATTTCAATCTCACTATCAAAAACGGTTACGGCCGGACCGAAGAGTTCGACGTCTTCGCCTTCTCCCTCCCAGGCCAAACGAAGGTCGCCGCCTCTATTATGGGTAAGGATCGGGGAACTCAGAACGCCGAGCTCGATCGAGGTGGCTGCTGCTGCACAATTGCCTGTGCCGCAGGCCAGCGTCTCGTGCTCGACGCCCCGTTCATAGGTGCGCATACGGATCGCTCCGTTGCCCGTGACCTCGACGAAATTGACGTTCGTACCCTGCGGGAACCGCCCCGTATCGTAACGGATACCCCTGCCGCGTCCGTTTACGTCGATGCCGTCGACATCATGCACCATTTCCACGTAGTGGGGAACCCCCGTATTGAGGAACCACCAGCCGTCGCCGCTGCGGATTTCCGATACATTTATCATGCCCAGCTCGATTTCGCCCGCGGGGCCCTGCGCACGCCGGATGTGTGCCGTATGCACGCCGTCCGTCGCGTCGAAATATTTGGTTTCCCCGCCGATGCCCAGATGTTCGGCGAAGAGCGCGAAGCAGCGGGCGCCGTTGCCGCACATCTCCCCTGCCGACCCGTCGGCGTTGTAGTAACGCATCGAGCAGTCCAGCCCGGCGCTGCGGCGCAGGGTCATCAGCCCGTCGGCGCCGATGCCGAAATGACGGTCGCACAGGGCGGCGATATGTCCGGCATCCGGCCGGAATGCTCCCTCGCGGTCGTCGATCAGGATGAAATCGTTGCCCGCCCCCTCGTATTTGACGAATTTTACCAGCACTTCCGATAGTGGTTATATCATCGCAAAAATAATAAAACTTCTAAAAGTTTTACTACTTTTGTGGAAAATATGCGTATTCGCCGCTACCGGCAGGCGCCCGTATTGTTTTTTCAGAAAACCTATAAATACAATTCCCATGAAAAGTGTGCTTTTCAAGCATCGTTCGATACGTAAGTTCCGTTCCACCCCAATTCCCGAGGACGTGCTGCACGAGATTCTCGAAGCGGCATCGCGTGCTTCGACATGCGGCAACATGCAGCTCTACTCGCTGGTTGTGACCCGCGATGCCGCTTTGCGCGGGAGGCTCGCCCCGTGCCACTTCAACCAGCCGATGGTGACGCAGGCTCCGTGCGTGGTGACGGTCTGCGCCGATGTGCACCGCTTCTCGATGTGGTGCCGGCAGCGCGATGCCGACCCGGCCTATGACAATTTCGCGTGGTTTCTCAATGCCGCGACCGATGCCCTGCTCGCCGCCCAGAACCTGTGCGTCGAGGCCGAACTGAAGGGGCTGGGCATTTGCTATCTCGGAACGACGATCTATACTGCCGGCGAGATCGCCGACATTCTGGAACTGCCCAAGGGCGTCATTCCGCTGACGACCGTCGTCGTGGGGTATCCCGACGAGTCGCCCGGGCTGACCGACCGCCTGCCGCTCGAAGGCGTGGTGCACTATGAGAAATATACCGACTATACGGCTGCCGAAATCGACGAGTTGTGGGCCGAGCGTGAAGAGTCGGAACTCACCAAACGCCTCCTCGAGGAGAACGACCTGCCCAACCTGGCGCAGGTCTTCACGCAGCGCCGCTACGTCCGCAAGGACAACCTTGCGATTTCGAACTCCTATTTCGCGCTCCTGAAGGAAAAAGGGTTCTTTAACAACTGACGCTGGGGTGCGGGGGGCCTGTCGTATATTCGTTGCCGCCATGCTGGGCCTGATCTGCTCCGCATGCAGCGTCACGCGCAAGATCCCCGAAGGTCAGTACCTGTTGCAGAAGGTGAAGATCGACGCCGACAAGTCGACGCCCCGCAAGGAGCGTATCACTGCGGCTGATTTCGAGAAATACGTGCGCCAGACCCCTAACAAACGTTTTCTGGGTACCAATTTCTATGTCTGGCTCTACGAGCAGGCCAATCCCGGCAAGCAGAACTGGTGGAACAACTGGAAGCGCCGGATCGGGCAGGAGCCCGTATTGCTGGACATGGGCCTGACGGAGCGGAGTGCCCAGAACCTGAAGATCTTTATGGATTCGAAGGGATTTCGCGCGTCGCAGGTGACCTTCGAGGTGGATACCACTTCGCGGCGCAAACGCGCCAGGGTCACCTACCGAACCCGGCAGGGCGAGCCTTACCGGATCGACTCCGTTTCCTATGAGTTCCGGGACAAGTTCCTCGAACAGATCATCCTTCCCGATACCGCCAATACGCTGCTCCGCAAGGGCGGCATCTTCGACATCACGGTACTCGACCGCGAGCGCGAGCGTATTGCGGCCTACCTCAAGGAGCGGGGGTATTACAACTTTACGGTCAACAACATCGAGTATGTGGCCGATACGCTGGGCGGCGGCCATAAGGTCGGGCTCGAACTGGTTGTCAAGCAGAACCTTACGGGATATGACGAGCGCGGCCTTCCGGTCATGGACAACAACATGGTCTACCGTATCGACCAGATCAACGTCTTCCCCAATTACGACCCTACGGTAGCCCGAACCGATTCGACCTTCCTGCAGCGGCTCGACACGCTCTATTACCGCGGCCTGAATATCGTCTACGAGAAACGCCCCAACCTGCGACCCGCGATCCTGCGGCAGGCGGTGCCGCTCTACCCGAACTATGTCTACAATTCGGCACAGGTGAACCGCGCGTATACCGACCTGATGTCGCTCGGGTATTTCAAGAGCGCCAAAATCGAATTCGAGGAGCAGCCCCAGAGTGCCGATGTCACCAACTATGTCTCCTTTATCGGAGCATCGGCCGATTCCACGCAGACCCGCTATACGCGGGAAGGGTACCTGAAATGCAATATCCTCTGTACCCCGACCCTGAAACAGAGCTTCAAGGTCGATCTGGAAGGAAGCACCACGTCGAGCTTCTACGGGCTGAAAGCCACCGTGGGCTACCAAAACCGCAATATTTTCCGGGGTGCCGAAGCATTCGACGTTTCGTTCACGGCCGGTTATGAGTTTATGAAGGCTCCCGATGCCAAGAAGAAGCGGGCTACGGAGTTCGGCATAACGACCGGGCTGACTTTCCCGCGTTTCCTGATGCCCTGGCGCACGCGGCGGTTCCGTTCGGTCAACCAGCCCAAGACCAAGGTCGAGTTGTCGGTCAATTTCCAGGATCGCCCCTATTACCGGCGCACGCTTTCCAGCGCGGGCATCACCTACCAGTGGACGAACGACCGTTACTCGTCGTTCTCGCTGCGGCCCATCGACATCAACGTGGTCGATGTCAACAACCTCGACGAATCGTTCCTGATGATAAACAAGACCGACTCTGCGGGGCACCAGGAACTCACTCCGAACAAGTACCTGCTCGAGAGTTTCCGGACGCAGTTCATCGGCGGGCTGACGTTCGGCTATTCGTACAACAACCAGCGCAAGAACCTTGGGGGCAATGCGACCAATATTCGGTTCAATTTCGAGACGGCGGGCAACCTGATCGACGCCGTAGACCGCCTGTTCTACGCACGTCCCAAAGACGGAAGCCCGGCCAAGATCTTCGGGATCGAATATTCACAGTATTTCCGTACCGACCTGAGCATCAGCCGCAAGATCATGCTGGGCGGCGCCACGGCACTCGTCGGCCGCATCTATGGCGGCGTGGCGATGGCTTACGGCAATTCGGCCTCCGTTCCGTTTGACCGCCAGTTCTATTGCGGCGGCAGCAACGGCATGCGCGGCTGGGCGCCCCGTACGCTGGGGCAGGGTTCGGTGCCCGACCCTCACAGCTCCTTCCCGATACAGACGGGCGATGTGAAGCTGGAGGCCAACCTCGAACTGCGTTTCCCGGTATGGGGCATGGTGCATGGCGCGACCTTCTTCGACCTGGGAAACATTTGGTATATCCGCCAGAGCTCCGACTACTCCGACGATGCGGTCTTTCATTTCGACAAGTTTTACAAGCAGTTGGGTTTCAATACGGGGATCGGCCTGCGGCTGGACATCAAGTTTGCGGTACTCCGCCTCGACTGGGGCGTGCAGCTCCATAATCCGAACAATCCCTCCGGCGAAAAGTGGATACACAACCTGCGCTGGAAAAATACGGCGCTCAATTTCGGCGTGGGGTATCCCTTCTGATCCCCGCCCTTTCCTTTTTTGCCGGCGGAGGATTACCCTCGGAGCCCGACGCATAAAGCCTCCCCGGCCGTATGGCCGGGGAGGCTTCGTTGTCTGCGGCAATGCCGTGCCGTCAGTTCTGTGCCTTGTACTGCGAAGGCGACATGCCCGTATTGCGTTTGAAGTAGCTGCCGAAGAACGATTGGTTCGGGAAATTGAGGTAGTAGGCGATCTCCTGAATGCTCATGGTGGAATATTTGAGCAGTGTCTTGGCCTCGATGATCACGTAGTTGTCGATCCACTCCGAAACCGACAGCCCGCTGATCCGTTTTATGAGCGTCGTGAGGTATTTGGGCGTGATGCAGAGTTGTCGGGCATAGAACCCCACGCTGCGTTCGGTGCGGTAGTGTTCGCCCAGCAAGTGCGTGAATTGCTTGAAATATTCTTCGGCCCGGTTGTGTATGGGATTCTGTACTTCGGGATGCTCCGAGAGGTAGTTGTAGAGGACGTCCCCGACCTTGTAGATCGTCGCGGCAATCAGCCCGTTGATGATATCGTACGTGAAATGGGTTTCTTTGCCCCGGGTTTCACGCTCGATCTGCGCGATGAAACTGCGTATCGAGTGGCTTTCCTCGTGCGTGAGCGTCAGGCAGGGGTTGGCTGCGAATTGCAGGAAAAGCTGGAGCAGGTTTTTTGTGTCGATGTTGATGCGGCGCAGGAAATCGGGTGATACGACGATTACGTTGGCCCTGAAATACTCCTCCGACTTGACCTGGAGGATATTCTTCGGGCTGAAGATGAAGATCGAATTTTTCTTCAGCCGGTATTCGTGCAGGTTGAGCGATACGCTGGTTTCGCCTTCCGTGCCGACGCCGATGACGAAGGCGTCGATGCGGCACGGGAACCGGAAAATTTCCATACGGTTGTCGCTGCTGGCCGTGAAGCACTCCCTCATCAGGCCCTGGCGGTTGTCCCCGGACATTTCGATGAGCTGCGACAGCGTGAATGAGTTGATCATAGTTTCTGTGTGTTTTCTGTTCATTTATCCCTTACAGTCGGGCTGAATATAGCAAAAAAACAGTAATTTAAGTTCATTATGTTCGATAATCGAACGAAATGAACAATATAGACTCCTTTCCGTATTTTTCCGGTTGTTTTGCCGGATATGGGCATGAAAAAAGTGCCGGGGAGCCGGCACTTTTTAAGTTTTTATTTTGAGTTTATTCGTCTTACCTTATTTTGCCGCAGGTGCTGCGGGAGCGGCGGGCGTAGCTGCCGGGGCGTCCGTGATCCCCAGTTCCTTCTTCACGGCCGGGGCGAGGTCGGTCAGCATGGCCTCGTCGAAATAGGCCAGCGACCCTGTCGAAGTGTCGAAGACTGCCAGGTAGCTGCCTGCGGTCGCAACCTTGTCGATAGCGGCCTTGGCCTTGTCGATGATCGGGGCCAGCAACTCGTTGTAACGCTTCTGGAGATCCTGCTGTGCGACCTGTTCGAAATCGTTGCGGCGCTGGATGAGATCATTCAGTTCCTTCTCTTTGAGCTGGCGCACGGCGTCCGACATGGTCGAGAAATTCTTGTTGAACTCCTGATACTTGTTGTTATATTCGACGACAATGTTCTCCATGCTCTCCTGAAGATCCTTACTGTAAGCTTCGATGTTGGTCTGCATCTCCTTCATTTCCGGCATCACCGAGATAACTTCCTGGGTGTTGATGCGCCCGAATTTCTGTGCGAAGAGCGATGTGGCGCCCATCACGAATACAACCGCAAGGGTTAGTTTGATTGTTTTTTTCATAAATTATCAGTTAATGTTTTGATGATTCTATTTTTTGAGGACGTCGATAACCTGCTGCGTACGATCCACACTGGGGTTCGAGTAGAGCAGCGTCGGGTTGTTGGCCGAATCGAGCACCACGTCGGCACCCACCTGTTTGGCATAGGCTTCGATCGCGGAAAAGACCTGTTTCTGGATCGGCTCGATCATTTCGATTCGCTTTTTCATCAGTGTGCCGTCGTTGCCGAAGAGGGTTTCCTGATACTCCTGTGCCGCTTTTTCTTTGGCCAGGATGTCGTTTTCCCGGGCCTGGCGCGTCGCGGCCGTGAGCGAGGCTTTCTGGTTCATGTAATTGTTGTAGAGCGTCTCCACCTCTGCGAACTTCGCGTCAACCAGATCCTGATACTGTTCTGCCAGTTTGTCCAGCGTGGAGAGCGCCGTATTGTAAGCGTCAATGGACTTGAAGACTTTTTCACTGTTTACGATTATGTAGTTCTGGGCAGCCAGTGTGCCAGCCGAGAGAACGAATGCAGCTATTAAAATCAGACGTTTCATAATCCTTTGTGTTTTAAGTTAATATTCAGCCGGTTTCCCGGAACGGTGCTATAAATATAACTATTTTCTTTCAAATTTATTGCCACACTGCGCTTTATTTGCGCTTCCCGTATGTTTGCCCGGAAAGCCGGCTGGGGAGTTGCCCTCCCGCTGGCCGCCCCGCCGTGCCGCGGGTTAGAACTGCTGCCCCAGTACGAAGTGGAACTGGCTGCCGCTCTTCTTGGTCGAACCTGCCGGGGCGTCGAAACCGTAACCCCAGTCGATGCCCAGCATACCTACCACCGGCAGGTAGAGGCGGACGCCGAAACCGGCCGAACGCTTGATCTTGAAGGGCGAGAACTTCTTCCACGATTCGAACGCATTACCGCCTTCGAGGAAGCCCAGTACATAGATCTGCGACGAGGGTTTCAGGATGACCGGGTAGCGCAACTCGGCCGTGTATTTGTTGTAGCCGACCGAATAGTCGCTCGTGGGGTCGAGTGCGCCGTCTTCGTAACCGCGCATCGAGATGATGTCGATACCGTATATGTTATACCCCGACATACCGTCGCCGCCGACCTCGAAACGCTCGAATGGCGAAACCTTGTGTTTATTGTAGTTGCCCAGGTAACCCATCTCGGCCTTGAGCATCAGCACCAGGTTCGAGTTTTTCGTCAGCGCCTGGAACCACTGTGCCTTGAATTGCCATTTGTGGAATTCTACCCAGCGGTAACGCTCCTGGTTGGCCTTGTCGGCGGTCGTGCTGTTCGTACTGTTGGCCAGTTGCTCGAGTTTCTTATAATCCTTGCCGTCCCAGAGCGAATAGGGGGGCGTGAACTGCACCGAAGCACTGAATTCCGAACCGCGGCGCGGATAGATCGGCTGGTCGACCGAGTTGCGGGCGAATACGAGTTTGAGCGAAAGCAGGTTGGCTGCACCGTTGGTCATGCCGAACGTGTTCCAGTTCTTGAGCGAGAAACGTTCGTAGCTGGCCTCTCCGTAGAGCGTGAAGTAGGGATCGGGCCAGTTCAGACGCTTACCCAGTCCGGCTGCCACGCCGTACGTGCGGAAATACTGCGTACTCTTCTGCCATACGTAGTAGGCGTTGTTCTGCTCGGAGAAATGCGCCGAGATCGTGAACGAGTTGGGTTTCTTGCCGCCGAGCCACGGGTCGGTGAAACTCAGGGCGAAAGCTTTGTAATAGGTGCCGTTGGTCTGGGCCGATACCGACAGGCGCTGGTTCTGCCCCATCGGATAGGGGCGCCATGCACCCTTTTTGAAGAAGTTTTTGACCGAAAGGTTGTTGAGCGTGATGCCGACCGAACCTACGAACGTGCCGGAGCCCCAGCCGCCCGCGATGTTGAACTGGTCGGAAGCCTGCTCCTCGAGCGGCCAGTTGACGTTGACAAGCCGGTCGGATACCGGTTTGATGTCGGGCATGATCGTCTCGGGGTTGAAATGCCCCATCGAACCGAGCGTGCGGATGGTCTGCATCAGCAGCGAGCGGTCGTAGAGTTCGCCCGGGAAGGTGCGCAGCTCGCGGCGGATGACTTCGTCGTCGACGCGCTGGTTGCCCGTGATGCCCACCTCGTTGATCTGGAACTGCTTGCCCTCGAATACCTTGACCTCGATGTCGATCGAGTCCGGGCCGATGATCGTCTCGGCGGGTTCGATCTGCGACATCAGGTAACCGTTGTTCTGGTAGAGCGACGAGACGGACATCGCCTCGGGGTCGGTTTCCTTGCCGATGCCCAGTCGTTTGTGCATCGACTTTTTGTCGTAGGTGTCGCCCTTGCTCACGCCGAACATCTGCTGCAGGTCGTTGGTTTCGTAGACCGAGTTGCCCACCCACGATACGTTGCGGATGTAATATTTGTTGCCTTCCGAGACTTCGAGGTCGATGCCCAGCCGCTTGTCGTTGATCGGGTAGATCGAATCGCGCACGATCGTAGCGTTACGGTAACCGCGCGAGTTGTAGAAGTCGATCAGGAGGTCTTTGTCCTCTTCGTAATCGTTTTCGTTGAGCTTCGCCCCGCGGAAAATGTTGATGCTCTTCTGGTGGGTCTTCTTGAAGGTACGGCGCAGGCGCTTGTCCTTGAACTGTTCGTTGCCCGTGAAATTGATCTTGCCGATCTTGACCTTGTTCTTGCGGTCGATGAGGAACGTGACGTTCACCATCTGCGGGCGCAGCGTGTCGTTGGTGATGCGCACGTCCACCTCCGTATTGCGGAAGGCTTTTTCCGACCAGTAGGCCTTGATGAGCTTTTTGTTCTTGTCGATGATATAATCCGATAATTCGCTGCCCCGCTTGAGTTTGAGCTTCTCCAGCAGGTCTTTCTTCTTGCCCTTCGAGATGCCTTCGAAATCCCAGTTGTTGACACGGGGACGCTCCTTGAGAAAGACCTCAAGGTCGAGGCTGTCGCCCTCGATCTCGGCTCCGATCTTCACGTCGGAGAAAAACCGCTGGCTCCACAGGCGCGAAATGGCATTGGCGATGAAGTTGCTGGGCAGGTAGATCGAGTCGCCCGCGATCAGTCCCGCCGAGGATTTGAGGATGTCGGAATTGAGGTACTGCACACCGTGGATATTGATGTCGCGGATGTAGTAGAGCTTCTGGGCGCCATCCTGCCGCATCATGGGGGCGTTTTCCGGGAATGCGGGCTTCGACGAGGCCGCGGTGTCTGCAGGATTCTGTTCCTGGGCGAATATATTCGTGCAGCATAACACGAAGGTCACGGCTGCCGTGAATATCTTACCGAAATAATTCATCTATTTTAATCTAATCTTTACTTCATCTATTTAACCAGCCCGAAACGTCGGTCGCGGCGGGCGTATTCCTCGATTGCCCGGTCGAACTCCTCTTCGGTGAAATCGGGCCACAGCACCTCCGGAAAATAAAGTTCGGCATAGGATGCCTGCCAGAGCAGGAAATTGCTCAACCTGCATTCGCCGCTCGTGCGGACGACCAGGTCGGGGTTCGGGTAGGGCGCCGTGTCGAGCGAAGCGCTGACCGTCCCCTCGGAGATCTCCCCCGGGGCGAGCTCTCCGGCTGCGACCCTTGCGGCGATGCGCTGCACAGCGCGCGTGATCTCGCTGCGCGACGAATAGTTGAGCGCAAGGATCAGCGTCAGCGTCTTGCCCCCGGCCGTCCGTTGCTCGGCTTCGCAGAGGTAGCGCTGCACCTTTTCCGAAAATCGCGTGCGGTCGCCGATCATCCGGATCTCCACCCCCTGGCGGATCAGTTCCGGGGTTTCGTTGACCACGCTCTTGCAGAAAAGCTCCATCAGCGCGTCGACCTCCTGCGCGGGACGCCCCCAGTTTTCGGTCGAGAACGCATAGAGCGTCAGGTACCTGACGCCCCAGCGTGCCGCTGCGCGCAACGATGCCCGGACAGGCTCCACACCTGCAACATGGCCTTCGTAACGCTCCTTGCCGCGCAGCTCGGCCCAGCGGCCGTTGCCGTCCATGATGATGGCGACGTGTTGGGGTATGCGATTCTGCTCGCTCATATTAGGGCACAAATATAGGGAATTAAAATGAAAATCTACCTACTTTACTGAACAACTTTACACCGATTTAAGACAAGGGCTTCAACTGCGGATGTCGATGCCCCACATCATTTTATTCCGTAACGTGTCATAAAATGATATATTGTGCGGTACGGCCAGAAAAATCTTCTGATCGGCGCGTTTTATCGTGAAGGCCGCTTCCTGCCCGATGGCGTACACACGGCTGTCGAGGGTGACGAATGCGTCGGAGCGCCGCGCGTCGACACGGAGCGTGATCGTGGCCGAGTCGGGGATGACTACGGGGCGCATCGTGAGGTTGTGCGGAGCCAGGGGGGAAATCACCAGGCAGGCGCATGTCGGGGCTACGACGGGGCCTCCGGCGCTGAGCGAGTAGGCCGTCGACCCCGTGGGGGTCGAGACGATCACGCCGTCGCCGTGGTAGGTGGCCACCATCTGCTCGTCGACGTAGGTTTCGACCGAGATCATGCCGGCGCCGTGGCGCTGTACGGTGAATTCGTTGAGCCCCAGCTCCGTGTCGGGCTGCTCGGCATAGTCGCCCGTGGCTTCGATCATCGAGCGGGGCTCGGTGGTGAGGCGTCCTGCCGCTACTTCTTCGAAGATCAGGTTCAGCCCGGCGCTCGGGGCGCTGGTCAGGAACCCGAGGTGCCCGGCATTGATGCCCATGACGGGGATCGGGGCGCCGCAGAGGCGGTGTACGCCTTCGAGCAGTGTGCCGTCGCCGCCGTAACAGACCATTAGGCTGTCGGCGGGCTGCTGCCCGATGCATTGCCCGTAGACTTTTTCGGGCGGGATCTGCATGCCCGTGAGTTCGCCGATGAGGGGGGCGAACTCTTCGTTGACGGCGTAGTCGAATCCGAAAAGACGGAGTGCGTCGAACAATTGGCATATCTCGGCTGCGGTGTGGGAGAGCTGCCTGCGGGAAAAAAGTATGATTTTCATCGGCGGAGTTTCGAAAAAATAAGTAACTTTACCACGTCAAGACGACATCCGGGAGCCGTTCGTGCCCCCGTGCGGATCGGCCGGCGCGGTCGGGTTCAACATCGGGACGGCATGGTTCGTGCTCCGCTTGGGGCCGGAGACAGCGGCGTGTGCCGTCATTACGTGCAAATATAGCGAATTTTATGACAAAGTTAAGTGTAAACATCAATAAGATTGCCGTGGTGCGCAATTCGCGCGGCGGCAATCTTCCCGACGTGGTACGTGCGGCACTGGACTGCGAGCGCTTCGGAGCGCAGGGGATTACGGTGCATCCCCGTCCCGACGCCCGCCATATCCGTTATTCGGACGTGCGCGACCTGAAGAAAGTGCTGACGACCGAGTTCAATATCGAGGGTAATCCGATCCCTTCGTTCCGCGAACTGGTACTCGAAGTGCGTCCGGCGCAAGTGACGCTCGTGCCCGATGCCGAGAACGCCATCACCTCCAATGCCGGATGGAATACGGTGAAGTACCGCGATTTTCTGCGGGAGGTGACCGCTGAATTTCAGGCCAGGGGAATCCGGGTTTCGATTTTCGTCGATCCCGTCGCCGAGATGGTTGCGGGGGCGAAGGAGTGCGGAGCCGACCGGGTGGAGCTGTACACCGAGGCCTATGCCCGGGATTTCGCCGCCGGGCGCGAACGGGCGATCGAGCCTTATGTCCGGGCAGCTGAGGAGGCTCGCCGTTGCGGTCTGGGGCTCAATGCGGGCCACGACCTCAATCTGGAGAATCTGTGCTATTTCGTCGAGCGGATTCCCTGGACGGACGAGGTTTCGATCGGGCACGCGCTGATCTGCGACGCTCTCTATTACGGGCTCGAAAATACCGTGCGGCTTTACCGCCGTGAACTGGCGTTCTGAAAATTCGCCCGGCATTCGCTCCGAAGCCGCTTTCCCGGCGGATGGCTCGCTCTTCGACGGGCCGTCGCGGGGCAGTTCCGTCCGTTCCGTATCGAAACGGATGCGGAGGGTAGGTCGTAATGTTGTTAAAATTCTGATTTTATTCCGTGAAAAAAAACGATTCCACAGCTCCTCTGTCCCTGCCGGTTTTCCGGCAGATCTCCGCGATTGCCGCCCGGCAGGACGTTCCGGCCTTCGTCGTCGGAGGGTATGTCCGCGATTTCTACCTCGGGCGGCCTTCTACCGACATCGACGTCGTGGTCGTGGGCAGCGGTATCGGGCTGGCCGAGGAGCTGGGCCGGGAACTGCGGACCAAGGTGTCCGTCTATAAGACTTTCGGCACGGCGGCGCTCCGAACCAGGGGTGTCGAAGTCGAGTTCGTGGGAGCCCGCAAGGAGTCTTACGTGCGCGATTCGCGCAAGCCGCAGGTCGAGGCGGGGACGCTCGAAGACGACCAGCGGCGCCGCGACTTTACCATCAATGCGATGGCCTGGTCGCTCGCGGAGGAGGATTTCGGCCGCCTGGTCGATCCTTTCGACGGGATGCGGGATCTGCACGAGGGAATCATCCGCACGCCGTGCGACCCGGATGTCACCTTTTCGGACGATCCGCTGCGGATGATGCGGGCCGTGCGCTTCGCGTCGCAGTTGGGGTTCACGATCGAAGGCGAGACCTTCGACGCCATCCGCCGCAATGCGCACCGCATCCGGATCGTGTCGCGCGAACGCATCGCTGCGGAACTCAACAAGATCGTCCTTTCGCCCGTACCCTCGATGGGCTTCGAACTGCTGGAGCTGACGGGGCTTCTGGAGCTGATTTTCCCGGAGATGCACAACCTCAAGGGCGTCGAGAAGCGGGGCGCGCATGCCCATAAGGACAATTTTATCCATACGCTCAAGGTGCTGGACAACGTCGCCCGCCGCAGCGG
>OLGN01001525.1_pt1 | contig 12742 bp, 13 predicted proteins | sample 1605941 | NCBI WGS metagenome assembly OLGN01 (sample SAMN03283269) | human gut metagenome | biome: human-associated habitat; material: feces | host: Homo sapiens | place: USA | collected 2013
TATTTGCAAAATAGTGACGTAACATGTGGGGTGTGATTTTAACTCCGGTTTTCTTTTCCATTCGGTCCAACATATCATATACACTGTCCACTCTTAATGGCTTTCCAATGTTCTCACCCATGATATTCACAAACAGGTAATCCTGATGTTGCAGGATTTTCCGATATTTTGCCAGATAATCCATGAGAAATTCAAACGTATCATTACTTATCTTGGCACTTCTGTATTCCGCATTTTTGGCTCTCGCTTCATTTTCATTATCTTCCCGGAAGCATACCCTTATCATGTGATTCCTATAATCAATATCTTTGACATATTTTACTCCCAGTAGTTCCCCAATTCTGTATCCGGTTTCTGCTAACATAAGTAACAGAAGCTGATCTCTTCGGTTCGTACAGGCCTGTAAAATTGTAATAATCTGATTTTCTTTTGCTGTTCTCCCACGATGTTCCTCTTCCTTCAGATAGGCTTTAAAAGAATGATTCCGCAGTACCTTTTTTACTCCCACCTGATTAACCGCTATAATCTGGTTATACGATAAGGTTTTGAGACTTCCGTACTGTTCATATTCTGCCTCTATAAATAAATAGAACCTGAACACATCTTTTAAGTATGCGTTGCAGGTTCCTTCATTCGGACACTTCTTTTCTCCAGCCGTTTGCTCTGTATGGTTTCCGGCTTTAAGCCAGTATAAAAATTCCACAAAGTGTTCTGTCTGTTTTTCATAATCTAACTGATAGACTTCTGTGAGTTCCATTTCTTTCTCTGCCATATATTTCATATAATAGCAGATTGAAAATGCTGTGCGTTTCACTGTATTTGGTGAACGTTTACATTTAATCTTATGCATTAGATATTTACTTGGCAGTTCTTCAATACTCATTGTTTCCAGATTTCTGATGAAAAAATATTTTTCTGTTCCATCTTTTATCGTTTCCACCTTGTATATCATAAGCTGCCTCCTTTCCTCTAACGCTATACACAGTATACCCACTTCATGCCGAAATAGCTATTCATCAATACCAACAATCCCACCGAAAACGCCCTTGAAATACCACCAAACTTTTCGTGCAAAATCTGCTTTTTCTGTAGCAGAACCACGAACGGTTACAGGTAGTATTCCACGCCTTTCCGGTTTCGAATAAAGTGCTGGACATCCTTGATATCTTTTGCCATCTTGCAGCTCGGAAGCGCACACATTACTTCCTCATGATACCTGCCACCTTCTCCTGCACGCTCGTCTAAAATGGACACGACACAAGTATCTGTCTCGGTGCGGAGAGCACGTCCGAATCCCTGTCTTAGTTTTTTCTGCATGTCTGGAACAATCACTGCCTGAATATAATCTTTCAGGCTGGCATATTCCTTCTTCTGTGCTTCACTGATGGGATCAGGAACAGCAAAGGGCAGTTTTACTATAATCAGCGAAGATACCATATCTCCAGGGAAGTCTACTCCTTCCCAACAGGAGCCGGCTGCAAAAAGGACAGCATTGTCCATCTGTTTAAATCTTGTGATCTCTTCCGGTGAATGTCTCCACACCTCTATCATCGGGAACGGAATTTCATCCCTTAACATCTGGTAAACGTTTCCCATCAAATGATAAGATGTAAACAGCACTAGCGTATGCCCGTAAGTCGAACAGATCAGTGAATGGATATGGTCTGCTATCATCTCTGCCTCTTCCTGACTTTCTCTTCTGCATGTCTTCAAATTCTTTGGCAGATATAACAGACAGTTCTTCTGATATTCAAACGGGGAGTCTGCCACATATTCCCGGACTCTCCGCACTCTCTGTAATCCTGTCATTTTCCGAATGTGGGAAAATCCCTGTCCGGTTTTTAAAGTTCCGCTTGTCAGAATCGCTCCCATTCCTCTGCTCCATAACATCTGGTCCAGATACTGTGGAATCCGTCTGCTGGATGCACACAATATAATCCGGTGGTCATGGTCCTGCTTCAGATGCAGCACATACTTCTTATCCTGATGGAAAAAGCATTCCAGCACACTTTTGGTTTCTTCCAGCTTGTTTCTGATCCACTTTGGAATCTTCTTTTCTAATTTTTCTATGATCTTATTCATGGTCTGTATCCCCTCATATAAATACATTGCACACTCTTCTGTCATGTGGAATTCTTCTTTTATCCCATATCTGGTTCTGTGGTTTTCTCCTATGATGTCCAGCACCATCCGGATCGTCCCGGACAGTTTTCTTATCTCCGGGCCTTGGTACTCATTCCCAAGATAAAAGCAGATTTCTCGGATATCGTCATAACAGAGGCTCTTCCCAAACATCTGCTTTGCCGCATCCGGCAGCTTATGTGCTTCATCGACAATCAATGCTCGGTAGTCTTTTAATAACGGGCGGTAATCCTGCAGCCTGTGATAACCATCAGCCAGCAGATAATTGTGATTACAGATCTGAATGAACATTTCATGATCTCTGGAACGCTCCAGATACTGCTGATACCTGCATGAGCCTCTTTTCCGGCAGTCTCCCGAACAGAACTTCGGTACACTCACCATCCTTCTGTCAAACCCACTTAAGTTGGACACTTCGTCCATATCATAATGTTCTTTCAACGACAGCAGAGCTTCTTTCTGCAACGCATTTTTGTTTTTTTCTTCGATTGCAACGATTCGGTGCTCCAACCTCTCATCGCAGACAAAATGCTCTTTCCCTTTTCGTATCACAGCTTTAATAGGGGCCTGAATCGTCCCGTTCTCCTGAAGAATCCGGGAGAGAAAAGGGATATATTCTGTAAGAATTGCTTTCTGGAGTGCAATGCTGGAAGTGGATATCACGACCGGACGCTGCTCATAAGGGGAACATCCTTCTGCAAGGAGGGAATATTTTCTCATCAGAACACAGGCCACCAGATAGGCATACGTCTTGCCGATACCGACACCCGCGTCACACAGTGCTATGTTTCTTCCCAGCAGGTTATCCAGCATTTTGTGGCATAACATAATCTGTTCTTCCCTTACTGCCATTCCATGTTCCGGGAACAGCACTCGGAAAATAGTATCAATTTCTCGATGCGCTCTATTGAGATATTCTCTTGTGTAATACATAATTTGTTACCTGATATGCGTGCTGATATCACATCAATACGGCTGTAAAGGATTTCTCCCTACAGCCGTATGTATCTGATATCAACGACACATTCTTCCTTGATTTCTTATACTTTTGATTTTTGGCGTTGTATTTGTCCTCGACTCCCCCATTGCCTTACGGGAACATTACAGGCGGATGCTTGGCATTGCACCGCTCACGGATTTTCTAAAAGTCTTGCTGATTACAACCCAAAGTCCATCCTCTGCTCACTGGCAGTTCCTATGTATCATTATCCCCTCGTAAGTGATCCTCGCAAAAGACCGCCACGGTCCTGTTTCAGTTAAAGATGATTCGCTCGAAACGAAAACGCCACAAAAGAACTCTGCCTCTCACTTTCTGGTCTAATTTCTTCCATGCCCTTTTCATCTGTCCTCGCGTCTTCCTGCCACGCTTCTACTTACGGGAACGTACCTGTAATGCTGGTATGAGGTTGTCAAAGTACACTGGCAAAATTTACCTGCCTATTAAATAGCCGACGAAAAACGCCATAATTATTCAATTTTTGATAAATTTTTTAATTTTTTTCTCAAACGGTTTCTTTTGGTATAAATCGTCTGTTCTGCCATTCCCATAATCTTAGCAACTTCTCTTCCAGAATATCCCCATGTACTGAGTAAGAGGATTTCCAGTGTCTGATGCTCCGTTTCTTTCAATAGTTCATAGATTCGCTTATCACCTATGTGATCCAGAAGCTCCTTTACATCCCTTGCAAACAGCTCGCTGTCCTTTTCTTTTATGGAATCCATATCCTGCATCGTTTCATCCAGATGTTCCCGGTATCTGCGCTCTTCCAGAAAGTCTTCCCTGTCCATCTGGCGCAGCTTTTGGATCTTCTCTTCTTCCATTCCCAGTTCACGCAATTTCTTTTCTTCCTGTTCTTTCCAATAATTCCACTTTCGTTCTTCACTTGTCTTGTTATAAGCCATTTATCTTTCCTCCGATCTGATTTTTGATATAGAAATCAAATCGGAGCATGGCGGTGACCGGATAGGTACGTTATAATGTTCGAAAAATGTCGAAGAAAAAAATGCTGCAACCTCTTCGATTACAGCACTTTTTTCCATCTTACGTGAATATTTCTTGTTGGTTCATAGGAGATTCCTTCTTTTTCTCATAATGAATAAAAGACTCTTGTCATCCATTATTTATTATAATTTTTCTACTATTACAATAGCTTTTTTAACAAGTTTTCTTGTCTTGGAGTTTAAAAGAAAGCTACCAGTTTTTTTCCTCTGATAGCTTTCCATTCATTCTTATTCTGTTGGGAACATCGCTGCTTCCAACTTATTCATCTCTGTATCCAAAAGACCATATTTTCCTGAGTTATCTTTTTCCACGGATACGTTTACAGTAACAGCTTTTCCATATCTGTTCTTTTCAAGACTCTTCTGGACACTTTCTGTTAATACAGCTGCAAAGACTTCCGGATCATTTCCATCCAATCCCTGCTTTATTTTTTCATTGCTTACCTCTGTAGAGCTTTGTTGCAATGTCTGAAATACATTGGATGGTTCAACTTGTACACTTACTGTATAGACTCCATCCTCTTCTTTCACATCTTGTACTTTGTATTTTGCCAGTTTCTTTACTTCTGTCAGTTTTTCCGCATAATCAGCAATTCCTTTATCCGTAATGTTATCGGAATCATCAAATTGCTTTTGGATGCTCTCATTAAAATCCTCTTCGATTTCTTTCTTTGCATCTTTTTCCGAGAGTTCTAACAGATTTGCATAGTCCTTATATTCTCCATGATAGTATGCATCAAGAGAACTTTGGACGTAAGATTTGGCATCGAAGTCTGGTTGTTTAGAGCACGCACTAATCCCAATATTTAACATTATCGTTCCCAAAATCATTAGATACTTTTGTAAGTTTTTCATCCTGTTATCCTCATACTTTTACTTTACAAAAAAATCCACAAATTTTCCGGCCTTTGATGGCAGTTTAAATTTATATTCTTGTCCTTCATACTTGAAAGAAAACTTTCCACCAAATAATCCGGCTTTTCCTTGGATATTTTTCATATTTGGAATATAAATTTTCGCTTATCGTTCGCCATAAGAATTATCAATATTGGCTCGATAAATATATAAAACATCCTCATATATGCATAACAAAACTAATCCTCTTATGCTTCCAAACATTCCACCTATTATATTTTTTAATGATGCATATATATATTTCTCTGGAATCAATAATACCTTTGCTTTTTAATTTTTTTACACATTCTTATATACCTGAGTTTAAATAATGTTTCTATATGGCAACTTTTCTACTTTATGTTTTTGTATTTCTCTCTCACATATTTCATGAAGTCTCTCATAATCATTTGAGTCCTCGCAAATTTTTTCAAACCATCCTTCTACCCCTCTATCTTTATTTCTAAAAAAAGGATGATTTTTATCCTTTTGCACATTATTCCAAATATATTCGAGAATGTCGTCAAGTATTTTCTTTTCTCCATACCATCCACAAACCAGAGCAATATCTTTATATTCTTCAAATGATTTTCTTCTTGGATTACTTAAAAATAACTTATAGCCTTCTATAATTTTATCTATTGAGACATCGCCTTTAAGTGGAATCAACAATTTATTTTTTAACCTTTCTGCTGAAAACATATATCTTTCTTCATGTTTTTCTAACTCTATTGTTTCACTTGTACACTCTAATGATGTTATTATGTTAGACTCTTCACTGCATAAATTATGTACATAAGCAACAGGTGTATAGTACATATTTCTAACTACTTTTAGATAAATTCCTGTTATCAATGGTCCTAATCTATTATCCATTTCAAGTAATCGAGTCTTTTTTAATTCTGGAAAAAGTTGCTCCCAATCATTTGTTATCTGTTTTTTTGTTACCATCTTTTATCCCCTTTTCTCTTTAGCGTAAGCAATATCGTCAAATATTGAATGATTCTTTTCCACTTTTACAGTTACTGTCACCGGAGCTCCATAGCTGTTCTTGTCAATGCTCTTCTGCACACTTTCCGTTAAAACAGATGCAAATACACCCGGATCTGTTTCTTTCATTCCCTGTGCAATCTTTTCCTTGCTGACTTCTGCAGAGCTCTGCTGCAATGTCTGAAATACATTGGATGGTTCAACTTGTACACTTACTGTATAGACTCCATCCTCTTCTTTCACATCTTGTACTTTGTATTTTGCCAGTTTCTTTACTTCTGCCAGTTTTTCCACATAATCAGCCATTCCTTTGTCTGTAATGTTATCAGAATCATCAAATTGCTGTTGGATGCTCTCATTAAAATCCTCTTCGATTTCTTTCTTGGCATCTTTTTCTGAGATTTCTAACAGATTCGCATAGTCTTTATAATCTCCATGATAGTATGCATCAAGAGAACTTTGGACGTAGGATTTGGCATCGAAGTCTGGTTGTTTGGAGCAAGATAATATACAGCCCAAACACAACAATTCCACAAGACACATTATTAATCTCTTCTTTTTTTTCATGTAATAATCACTCTTCCGTTGATTCATATAATTTATCTATTTTTTCTTTAATCTCAGATTGTTCTAATGCTTTATCCGAAACATAAAATCTTTCCGTTACACCCCATCCATTCCTTTTGATATAACATTGGAGCATTCCCAAAGTAGGTAATGTGTAATAATTAACAACACCCGTTGAAAACTCTTGATTATCCGGATATATAACCTTTGGTGCCTCAACCATATTTAACACTTCACTAATCATTTGACTGATTTCATCAGTTGTTATTTGATTATCAGTATCATCATAAATAATTTCTATAGCCATAGTATCTTCATCATATGTAAATTTTTGATGGTATTTATCTTCTACAATTTTCTTTGCTTTATTAAAAAAATCTTGTTTTTCTAAAATAGTAGCAAGATATTCATCATAGCATCCGAAATGATATATATTATCATATAACAAATCTCTAACTTTAAAGTTTATACCTTTTTCATCTTCAAAGGTTCCCTCATTTTTTTGTTTATCAAATGATTTAACTACTTTAAAATTATGTTCTGGATAAGCATTATTCAAACACATAACAATTCTTTGATCCGTATCTTTACCCGATAAAGGGTTGTTAACACTAGATTTTTTCAATCCACATCCACTTAATACAGATATCAATGTAATCATTACTAGACCTCCTATGATTTTTTTCATTTTTCCTCCTTTAGTCTTTTATTTACTGACCATTCCATATATATCATGGAATAGTCAGTGAAAATTATTTGTAAACTACTATCAATTTGTTATCCTTTTCGGTTGCTGTTAGAAATTTATTTTTGAAAATTTATTTTCTGAGTTTTTCTCTGTACTCAGCATCATCAATATACAATATACTTTCTTGATGTAAATCATTTTTGTTATATCCTGCATCTGACCTAATAGCTAAATTCCAAAAATGCTTTCCTTCTTTTGTATACGAAGAAACATCATTTTCTAATAACGTATTTCCCTTATTGTCATAAATTCTTTGACTAGTACGAATTTCTTCCTTTCCGTCTACCGATGCATACCAACTACCTCCATCTGTATTTTCATCCTGATAAGATTTCTCCAACAGGTCATTCAACTTATCGTAATCATACGTAGTTTTCTTGCCGCTTGCCTGTGTATGTCCGGTCAGTCTTCCCTTTTTTTTTCATATCGGAAATATAAATCTTTGCCAGTCGTTCGCCATAAGAATTATCTATATTAGCCTGATGAATATACAAGATATTTCCATTTATACTTAATAATACTAAGCCATTGATACTTCCTATCGCACCTCCTATCGCACTCCTTGATGATGCATATGTATATATTGTTTTTTCATCCAATAAAGTTTCTTTTTTTAAACAATTTAAAATCTGTTCCTCTTTCATTTGATTTCTCGCTTAATTTATAGTTTTGCTAGATAATACTCTCAACGTTTTAAAACTACTACTAGGGTTGATTTTTGCAGCATACAGTAAAGGGGTTTCTTCCTTGTCCATAGTATATATCTCTTCTGTATACGGCGATTCCATGTAACTTGCCAGCACATTTTTTATCGATTCAATTTTTTCATTCTTTAATACATTTTTTTCAAATACCGCCGTTATATACTTCTCCTTGTAATTTATAGAAATATATATCGTATAGTCGAATGCTGCTGTTACAAAATCTTCCGGTAAGGAAAAAAAACTTACTCTTTCTAAATTATCATTTTTTAGACTATTATATAAGATTTTACCCCTTTTATACTTTTTCACTTTACCGCCATTTTTACCTGTTATGCTATCTCCCCAATGAGTAATTTTCTGATCACACATAGTATATATCATTTCTATTGTATCAACTAGTTTTTCATATTCTGTTAATTTATGTACTATACCTCTATATGTAATTGAAATTGTTTCCATCTCATTTATCATCTACCTTTCCCATGTAAGAGACTTTAAAAAAAGCTAGCCCATCTTTTTTAAAGCCTCATTCCCAAATTTGGTTCTTCAAATTTATTATATATCTAAATCTTACTTTTTAATATATACTAAATTAATATCACCAGCTCTATCACCCAATTGCTTATTAACTTCTTTCATTCGCTCTACTAATTTATCTGGATCATCTGATTTACTCGGTACTTCAAACAAATCAATTTTATCGTCTCTTTTTACTGCATCTTCTGTAATGAGGAATCTCTTGTTTGTATAAAGGCATTTATCCTTTGGATAAGTTACCTTGTCAAACTCCTGTAATCTGTCTCTCTTATATAAGAAGCCATGATCTGCAGTTATGAAAAACTTTGGTGCCGATACATAACCAGTCAGTTTCTTAACCAACTTATGTATCTCTTCTATCGCCTCTGCACAAGCATTGAATACCTCATTCTCACTTGCAGGCTTGTCTCTCTGCTCCATACTTGCACATGCCTGTCCATCAACAGTCACATTCAAGCTGCCATCCACCTGCATCTCTTTATGTGGAAGCAGACTCGCCATTCCTACTGATGTAACAGAAGGCAGGCAACTCAGCATACACTCCATCTTCGGTGTACACTTCTCATCCAATTCCAATCTACTGAAAAGTTCCTTTGCACACTCATATCGAAAAGCATCGGAAATAAAACAATGACTCTCTGCTTTCCATCGTAGCCTCTAAGATAATGCTTATAGAAATCTTCCTGCTTCGGCAGGTCTGTAGCATTCATTATATCATTTGTGAAATTTTCATTTCACTTCGGTGTTATCTTCTGCAAATATGTATTCGCATAAATATTCTCTACTCTCTGTCTTACATCAGAAAATTTGCTGTTATCTTCAATCTGATCATATGCATAATAAAACCATGTGTCGCATTTCAGGCGACAAAAAAAAGACGCAGAATCTAATCCCACGTCCTCAAAACTATCTGGCTTTCCATCTATTTTACAGTTCAATGCTCTCCGTTATGCTCCTTCATCTCATCAATCGCATAGCTGATTTCATCAATCTACTCATTGAGCATTCTTTCCTTTCTCTCTGCTGAGACCTGGATTTTCTCAAACTGCGAGTGCGACATGATAATACAGTCATAGTCACCTGTCGCAATCCTTGATACGAACTACTTTCTGCGGCTCTTTTCAAAATCACGCTCTGTGGCAACCAGAATATTTGCTGACGGATAAAGTCTTAAATACTCTGATGCAGTCTGACCGATAAGCGGCTTTGGAACAACCATGATTGTCTTATTGGCAAGTCCGAGTCTCTTCTGCTCCATGCAAGCAGCCATCATCTCAAAGGACTTTTCCTGCACCTCCTTTATCCGTGTTTTGTATATCTCTTCCACCAGCACGCCTGTCTGAATCTTTTAGGTTTACGGCTAGATACGCATTAGAGACATCTCTGTCCTAATGCCATCTAGTTAGGGAGAAAATCTCCCTAAAACCCTCTGTGGGGGCGTTTTTTGCCCCCACTTTGCTACTTTGGGGGCGCTTTCTGCCCCCACTTTGCTATTTTGGGGGCGCTTTCTGCCCCCACTTTATAACTGCCTTTCATCCGAATTTTGTCGTGTCCGAATTGCGGGGGCGCTTTTTGCCCCCACTTTGACATTTGGGGGGCGCTTTCTGCCCCCACTTTGCTGTTTTGGGGGCGCTTTCTGCCCCCACACAGTATTTGGATTAATACATATTATTTAGCGTAATATTATTTCTAGATTTAATTATTGGAGTTAGATGATTAGTGTAAATATTCATTGTAACATTTATATTTTTATGTCCCAATCTTCTCTGCACATAAACCATATCTGCTCCATTCTCAATTAACATTGTTCCATGTGTATGTCTTAAACTATAAGTATCATAACCTGGGATATCCAGTTCTTTATGAACAGCATTAGAAACATTCTGTAATGTTCGTGAAGTCACATATGAGCCGTCTTCTCTCCTGCATACAAAATCTACCCCGAAATCAGTTTCTTTAGTAGATACTTCATTTAGTGGAATTTCTTTTTCTTTATTTTTTTGAACCAAAAAAAATAATTGAAATTCTGAATAATACTTCTTATAAAATTCACCATAATACTCCTCATCTCTCTTCTGTTTTTCATACTCTTCTTTCAAAATAGAAACAAGTACATCATCGATATCAATAACCCTGTACGATTTATATTTTGGTGATGTAAAATACCAATATCCCAACGATTCTGACGTTCCATTAGTTTTTTTGATGTCCTTTTTTGAGCGTTTAACCTGACGCCACTGTATCTGTCTATTTACATTTATCACTTTATTGTCAAAATCAATATCATCCCATACTAAACCGAAAACCTCTCCCGGTCTCATCCCTGTATGATACGCTATCTGTAGTGGAACAAATGAAGATGTTCCTTTAGGAAACCTTTCAAATAAAGAATCTATATTATCTTTTGTTAAATAAATATGTTCTTTCCGTCTTGTTGGTTTATCGGGTTGCATATTTTGTGGAATTACAAGCTTATTAGCAGGTGAAGTCATTATATAATGATTTTCTAATGCATAATTAAATGATTTTGTCAGCAAACCTTTAATTGAAATAATAGTATTTATTGAAAATCCATCATTATATAAATCTGTTATAAAAGTCTGCAATATCTTTTTATCTATACTGGATACTCTATATCCCCCTAACTCCGGTTTAAGATATAATCTGATTTTTTTCTCATAGCCATATAATGTACTTTCCTTACATGTCAGTTTACAATCATTTTCCATCCATAAATCCAAAAAATCAGCATATGAAATATCCCTATCTACCATTACCTGTCCCACATTTTCATATTCAGATAATGCTTTTCTTCCAGCTATTCTTGCGTCCCTTTTACTAGCAAATCCAGATTTTGATTTACGCTTTCTTTTTCCATCAACACTTGCCATCTCAAATGAATACTCATATACTTTTTTGCCAGACCTCAAAAAACGTTCTCTTACCATAATCTCACTCATATAATTCTCCTTCTACATAATGAATATATAAGTAATACTAATAAATCGACTCTTTGAAATCTATGACCTGCGAGGCTAAAAAAATTAACAAAGTATTTTTTCGCGTCAACAAAAATACAAAGTATTTCTTCTCACGTCAACGAACCGCAATTTTTCATTATTTTGCACCAACAAACTAAAAAAATGTTGACGCGATGTTGACGCGGAGCTATTTAGATACCTCCTTTAATATGAGAATATAAAAAGAGACTTCCGTCTTAATTTAAACGGAAGTCTCCAAAAAGCCTATAAAATCAAGCTTTCTATTTAGAATTTGCCCTCATCGGCTGCCTGCTGAACAGAAACGGCAACTGCTACTGTAGCACCAACCATTGGGTTATTACCCATTCCGATAAGTCCCATCATCTCAACGTGAGCCGGAACTGATGAAGATCCTGCGAACTGTGCATCTGAATGCATACGTCCCATTGTATCTGTCATACCGTATGAAGCTGGTCCTGCTGCCATGTTGTCTGGGTGAAGTGTACGTCCTGTACCACCGCCTGATGCTACTGAGAAGTACTTCTTGCCCTGCTCGATACACTCTTTCTTGTATGTACCTGCTACTGGATGCTGGAAACGAGTTGGGTTTGTAGAGTTTCCTGTGATAGAAACACCAACGTTCTCGTGATGCATGATTGCAACACCTTCCTGAACATCATCTGCACCGTAACACTTAACTGTTGCACGGAGTCCATCTGAGTATGCATGCTCAGATACGATGTTGAGCTTAGCTGCCTTGTAGTCATACTGTGTCTCTACGAATGTGAATCCGTTGATACGTGAGATGATCTGTGCAGCGTCTTTTCCAAGTCCGTTAAGGATAACACGCAGTGGTTTCTGACGAACCTTGTTTGCCTTCTCAGCGATTCCGATAGCACCCTCAGCAGCTGCGAATGACTCGTGACCTGCTAAGAAACAGAAGCACTCTGTCTCCTCCTCGAGGAGCATCTTTCCAAGGTTACCATGTCCTAAACCTACCTTACGGTGATCAGCAACTGATCCAGGGATACAGAATGCCTGAAGTCCCTCTCCGATTGCTGCTGCAGCGTCTGCTGCTCTTCTACATCCTTTTTTGATTGCGATTGCTGCACCAACTGTGTATGCCCAGCAAGCGTTCTCGAAACAGATTGGCTGGATTTTCTTTACCTGATCGTAAA
>OLGN01001536.1_pt1 | contig 12673 bp, 9 predicted proteins | sample 1605941 | NCBI WGS metagenome assembly OLGN01 (sample SAMN03283269) | human gut metagenome | biome: human-associated habitat; material: feces | host: Homo sapiens | place: USA | collected 2013
AACTTTGTACTGTTTACCACCTGTTGCAATAATTGCGTACATCTGTGGCACCTCCTATAATCTTTACTCGCCAGATATGGTGACCTTTCGGTGCTTGTACCTCTCTGTGCGGCATCTCATTTATAATAGCGGACAAAATTCGATTTGTCAATAAGTTTTTTTCAATTTCTTTGAATTTTTTTCTTTTATTTTACAGGTACAATTTCAATCCGGTATCCGTCAGGATCTGTGATAAAATACAAACTGCAGAGCAGTTATTCAGTTACGGAAAAATATCGATGAGAATTGCAGATGCTCGTTTGATTTACATAATTATTTTATGGCAAACTATAATTCTCTGATTTCCTCAATCACAGGTTTTCGCACTTTCTTTCTGGTAAGTTCCAGGATATGCAGTGGAGTGATGTCCACTGCTTTTGCCTTTACCGGATCTTTGCGCAGATATTTCTGCAGGACATGGAACAGTTCATCCTGATGATCCTGATTTTCCATATTAATAAAATCAATCAGAATAATTCCGGACAGGTTTCTGAGACGCAACTGTCTGGCAATTTCCTTTGCTGCCTCCAAATTGATTTTTCGGTAAGTTTCCTGCATTTTCTTTTTGCCTGTAAACTTTCCGCTGTTTACATCAATGGATACGAAGGCTTCTGTCTGCTGGATCACCAGAAATCCACCACTGTTCAGCCAGACTTTCTCATGCTGGATTTCTTCTAAGACAGTTTCCAGGCGATAAAGTTTGTAAAGAGGGAGAAGTTTATCATCATAAAACCGCAGCTTCTCTTTTTCCTCCGGGCTGTTACTGTTAAGATAGTCAGAAATCTGTCGGGATATCTCAGGGATATCTGTTATGATCTCTTCCAGGTTCCGGCTGTTGGCGTCGCGGACTGCAGAGATATAAAAAGGCTCTGTTCTATATACGCAGCTGAAACAGGTACGGGATCTTCCGTCTACAGCAGCCTTATGATACAGGCCCTTCAGGTATTCCAGTTCTTTCAGTATTTCTTCTTTTGATGCATCTGCTGCATTTGTACGAACGATGATACCAAACTCTTTATCCGGACGGTTAACTTCTGCTTCCATCCACTTACTGATACGGCTTCTGTCATCATTGGAAAGTTTGGAAGACAGACCAAATTTCTTATCGCCGGTTGTAAGAACCAGATATTTGCCTGTAAAATTCAGATTCGTGGTTACAGCCGGTAGTTTTCCCTTCATTGCTTCCCGGCTGATCTGCACAAGGATTTCATCTCCTGCCTTTAATGGGCGGTCACCTTTTTTTACAGAAGCATAAATCGCATTTGGAGCATCGGAAAGCTGCAGGTAGCATTTTTCCCCGGCAGAAATCTGTACGAATGCAGCACCGATATTGGCAGCTATATTCTCTATCTGTCCAACATAAATATTTCCAAGAGAAGATTTCTCCCCAACAGGTTCGAAGCGCAGTTCCATTACTTTACCGTCTTCTTCATACGCACATACATAGCATGGAATCTGCCGGATATTCATTTGGGTAATAATCAGTTTACTCAACTTCTTCACCCAGTGCTTCCAGAGTTACAAATTTATGTTCTTCCTCTGTTCCTTTATCTGCGTATACTTCCAGACGTTTGATGGAATAAGCAAATTCCGGAAGTTCTATGCCAAGCCATGAGAAGAATGTATCTGTTACCAGTTCCGGTTTTGTGTAATTGGCACTTGCGGAAGCAAGCATCATAAAGATCTTGTCTCCCTGAAGTTCCATCTTATAGATAAACGGGCGAATATCAATTTCCTTTTCGCTTCGTTTGGTCTTTTTCATTACTGTGATCTCCGGCTGCGCCAGGAAATCACTGATTTTATCTTTCCAGGAAATTTCAGGCTCTTTTCCCGGACGAAATTCTACATAATAATCGGCTGCTGCCACCAGTGACATTGCCTTACCCGCCTTTCCGTCCTCAACCTGACGGGTACTGAGTACATGTACCCCTTCTACCATCACTGCATCCAGACGTCTTGTGATCTCTGAAGTAGGAACTGTCTCTGCCAGCTCCAGATCGAAGTACTCTCCCAGACTTTCCGTACCAACTCCTAATGGTGCGGCAAAAGACATGATCATATGCGGACTGTATCCACCGGAAAAAGCAACCGGAAGATTGGCTCTGCGGATAGCCTTCTGGAAATAACGCATGGTATCCAGATGTCCCACAAATTTCACAGGACCCTCTTTGCTGAATTTAATTCTTACCTTCATAACATACACCTCCGCCATAACGCATAGCACCACAGCCGGAACATTTCTGACGGCAGTTTGGTGTTACGGTTTCTTTCTTTGCCTGTTCCCATTCGTGGATCAGGAACTTCTTGGTCACTCCTGCATCAATGAAATCCCATGGAAGGATCTCATCTGTGGAACGTTCTCTGAGAGTATAGAAATCAATATCTGTGTTGGTTTCCGCAAAAGATTCTTTCCATATATTATAGTCAAAACTCTCTGACCATGCATCGTAGATCGCACCTTTTTCATATGCTCTAAGGATAACTTTTGAACAACGGCGGTCACCTCTTGCAAGGAAACCTTCAAGAATCGTTACATCCGGCTCATGCCAGCTGTAGCGGATACTTCTCTGGTTTAACTGTGCGCGGATCTCGCTTTTTACGACCTTTGCTTTCTCCACGAAATCTTCCTCTCTGTACATACCTGCCCACTGGAATGGGGTAAATGGTTTCGGTACAAAGAAAGAGGTACTTACATTGACCTGAACCTTGCCATTACGTTTTTCTTTCGGCACTTCTTCATAATAAGTTTCTGCAATTTTCTGAGCAAGATGAGCAATACCTTTCATATCATCTTCTGTTTCAGTTGGAAGTCCGAGCATGAAGTAAAGCTTTACCTGATTCCATCCACCTTTGAATGCTTCACCTGCACCATGAAGAATATTCTCTTCTGTCAGACCTTTGTTGATAACATTACGCAGACGCTGGGAGCCTGCTTCCGGTGCGAAAGTAAGGCTGCTCTTCTTTACATCCTGTACCTTGCTCATAACATCCAGGGCAAAAGCATCGATACGCAGGGATGGCAGAGAGATATTGACAGCATTGCCATGAAATTCTTCGATCAGGAAATTTACCAGTTCCTTCAGCTCAGAATAATCACTGGAGCTTAGAGAACTTAAGGAAATCTCCTCATGTCCTGTATTCTGAAGCATTTCTCTGGCACTTGCCTTTAAATCCTCCACATTGCGCTCTCTGGTAGGACGGTAGATCATACCTGCCTGACAGAAACGGCATCCGCGGATACAGCCACGCTGAATCTCCAGGGTAACACGATCCTGAGTAGCTTTAATAAATGGAACTACAGGAGCTTTGATCGCGCGGTAGTCTTTAGTGACATCGGTGATCAGCTGTTTACAGACTTTCTCAGGTACGCCCTCTTTTGCAGGTGTAAAGGAAGCAATGGTGCCGTCTTCTTTGTAGGTTACATTGTATAAAGAGGGAACATAAATTCCGGGAATCTGGGAAGCTGCAAACAGGAAGTCTGCTCTGGAGCCGCCTGCTACCTTGTTTGCCTTATATGCATCAAACAAAGCATCATAGACAGTCTCACCCTCGCCAATATAAAACATATCAAAAAATTCTGCGATCGGTTCCGGATTATATGCACATGCACCGCCGCCGATGACGATAGGGTCATCTTCCTTACGATCCTTTGCCAGAAGTGAAACATGGCTCAGGTCAAGTACCTGAAGCACATTGGTATAGCACATCTCATATCCAAGGGTAATACCAAGGAAATCAAACTCCTTTACAGGCTCCTGGGATTCCAGGGCAAAGAGAGGAATATGTTCCTCACGCATAATTTTATCCAGATCCATCCACGGAGAAAAGACACGCTCACACCAGACATCCTCACGTTCATTGAACATGTTATAGAGGATCATCATGCCCAGATTGGACATACCGATTTCATAAACATCCGGGAAGCACATGGCAAAGCGGATATCTACGTCATTCTTATCTTTCATTACAGAGTTGACTTCACCACCGATGTAACGGGCAGCCTTGTCAACTTTCATTAAAATTTCATCGCTTAAAGCTAGAGTTCTCATAGTATTCCTTTCAGAGGTTATTGTATCAACATTGTGTTAAGCAGGGAAAATCCCCCACAATATTCCTATTATATACGGAATGGTGGGGGATTTCAAGGGAGAGTCGGATAGTTTGCAGTTTTTATCTGACAGTATCAGGCTGTAAAAGCGTGAGTAATGTTTCGTATACATATGTATTTTCTCTGACGATTATAGAAAGTTCCTCTTTGGCCTGATTCAGCTGGTGAAATAAATTACGGACATCAGATCTGCCTTCTTTGAAATGTTTTGAACGCAGATATCTGTTCTGATCATAGTAATATCGTTCGTCCAATATGATAACAAGACGTTTTATGTCTCTCACGGCAGTAATCTCATATTCATAACCCTGATGTATATAATCTTCCAGTAAGGCAGCCGTCTCCTCTTCATTATTTGCATATACAACAGAAACATGCGGATAGGGTTTTGAGGTTTTTCTGTCTGTAAGGTGTATCATATTCTGGATAAATGAGGAAAGTTCCGCATTGGTACGGATGCGGTTGGTTAAGTGAAACATCTGGATTTCCGGCAGGTTTTCTATGAGTTTTAATGTATTTACCCCTAATTCTTCAGGACATATGGCATCTTCGGAATCGCTGGAAAATATTACAGGAAACTCCCCCTCCGATTGCGTTAACAGAATCTGCAGTTTTTCTGAAGAAAGCAAATGTGCTTCGTCTACCAGAACTGCACTGTAATGTTTCAGCTCTGTATTTTCGGTCAGCTGATTGTCCGAAAGAAAAGCAATACGTTGTAAACGTTTATGCAGTATTTTCCATTCTTTTCCGGCATTGCCGCAGTGAATCATGCATATCTGCTGACGCCTGGACAGTTTCATGGCGATATCATAGAGAAGCAATGTTTTTCCTGTTCCGGGAAGTCCGGTAAAACAGAAATATTCGAACCGGCTGATACGGAGTTTCTTTAAGATCTGGCGCTGGATATCCCGCTGCTGGGAAGTCAGGAAGTATTCTTTTTTCAGGAAACGGGCCGGTTCTGTGATGGGGGAAATCAGATATAGTTCGGCCTGAAACAGATCGTCAATATTCCCCTGATAATCACTGCTCTCCTTTTGCAGTGATCCGCACAGCTCTGTCCAGTCGGCTTCTGCAATATGATCATGATTGGTAAGCCTGACAAGGCGATTCTGACTGCTGATATACGTATAAGACTGTATGGAGCGTCCGAGAACGGAAAGGTAATAACGGTTCTGCATAAGCTGTTTACGAATTGCCTCCTCAGATACAGCTCCGCTTTTCAGTTCAATATTTATGATCTGGTCGTCTTTGATCTGGAGAAGATCAAATTCTTTCCCGAGTTTTGGAATCTGGTAGGAATAGAAAAAGCGCAGGGAACAGACTTTAGTCATATGCGATTCTAACTGGCGTACCAGTGCTTTCATACTCTGAAGTTCCCATTCCCGTATTTTGAGGAAATATTCCCGACCGGATAACTGACGTTCCAGTTTTGACAGAGAATCTGTATTCTGATTTCTCGTAAGTGCATATATGGATATTGATCTCATAACTTTTACCTTTCATTTTGCCGGAATTCTTTTATACTATTATAGCAAATATCAGTAATCGCAGGTAGCCTGAAAACAAAAAAACAGCCAGGTAGATTTTTCCCTGGCTGTTTTCCCCATCTGAATCAGATTCAGAAATTGTTTTGGAATATTTATTTTATATTGTGGTTTGGCTGAATTACTCAGCTACAGCGATAGCTTCCACTTCGCAGAGTACGTTCTTCGGAAGCTGTTTTACAGCAACGCAGGAGCGGGCCGGTTTGCTTGTGAAGTATTTCTCATACACAGCGTTGAATGCAGCGAAATCTGCCATATCAGCAAGGAAGCATGTAGTCTTGATAACATTGTCAAATGTAAGTCCGGCTTCTTCAAGAATTGCTCCTACGTTCTTGCAGGACTGCTCTGCCTGTGTTTCGATTTTATCGCCTGCAACTTCACCTGTAGCCGGGTCTACCGGAATCTGACCGGATGCAAATAAGAAGTTTCCTGTCATTTTTGCCTGAGAATATGGTCCGATTGCTGCTGGTGCTTTTTTTGTTTCAAGTGTTTTCATGAGTGAATTCCTCCCGTACGATTTAGTGTGATTGATTGTCTGTATCTGTATCCATATCTTACCACCAAAAAAATATTTAGTCAACGGCAAAAAAATTGTCACATGGAAAATTTCTCTTTTATTAATGAAAGAAAAGATGAAAAATACTGACGATAATCTGATCAGTGGAAGCTCTTGAGCCAGTTTACCAGAGAATCATGCCAGATATTATCATATACTGTTTTCTTCATCTGGTCTGTAACAAGGCCGTTACCTGCCATTTTGGCAAGGATTGCCTGCTGTAATTCATCTACAGTCATGTCTTCCGGGGATTTATTCATATCTACAATTACTGTCTTTTCCTTTTCAGCAGCGGCTTCCGTATTTTCCGGAAAACTGTTTTCTGCTGATATGGCTGAAGTATCGGCAGTTTTTTCAGGCTGAATATCTTCTGCTTTTGCTGCTGCGGTTTCTTCTGTTGCGGTTATTGTTTTCTGTGCAGGAGACTCAGTCTGTGTGGAAGTTGTTTCTTCTGTTTCTTCCTGTACTTTTTCGATATCTGCAGTTTCTGTTTTTACCGGTATATATTCTGGCATTTCACCCGCCGGAACCCAGATTTCACCGCTGTTTGCGGCTACTGTTACATTGATACGTCCATCCTGAACAGGTACTTTACGGCCTGTGAGGGTTCCGATATATTCTGCGCAGTTTCCTGCCGGAAGGCTCATATCTGCTGCATTATCATCGTTATTTACGGTAACGATCACACGTATTCCGTCAAGGTCACGGGCAAATGCAAACTGGCGGTTGGTAAGCTGAAGTTCAGCGTAGCTTCCGTAGCTTAATGCAGGTGTATGCTGTCGTATCTTTCCAAGAGCTGCGATCAGGGCTGTACATGGATTCTTCTGTACTGCATCTGCATAGTCTTTGATATCCAGAGCCGGTCTGAGGCTGTCATCGGAGAATTTCTCTTTCTTTCCTTCAATACCGAACTCAGAACCGTAATAGATACTTGGTACACCCGGAAGTGTATAGAGTAAGACATGAACAGGTGCAAAATGTGCTTTATTTGAAAGCTTGGTATAAATACGTTCTACATCATGGTTGTCCACAAAGTTGTAGAGATCAAGATTTCCCATATTCTGGAGATATTTTACAGTATGTGCGATCTCGAAATAGTTATGATCGTTATGTCCGCTGTAAAGTGCTTTATGCAGGGCATAGTTTGTTACACTGTGGAGCGTTTCTCCATTTACCCATCTGCTGTAATCGCCATGGATCACTTCGCCCATAAGCCAGAAATCTTCCTTTACTTCTGCTGCTGTACGGCGCAGGGCACGCATGAAATCAAAATCAAGGACATCTGCCGCATCCAGACGGATTCCATCTACATCAAATTCTGATACCCAGAAACGGATCACATCACAGATGTAATTCTGTACTTCCGGGTTTCTTTGGTTTAATTTTACCAGAAGGTTGTATCCACCCCAGTTTTCGTAGGAGAAGCCGTCATTGTATTCCGTATTCCCTCCGAAGTTCACATTGCAGTACCAGTTGAGATATCTGGAATGTTCGCGGTTTTGCTGAATATCTTTAAATGCAAAGAAATCACGGCCTGTGTGATTGAATACACCATCGAAAATAACTTTGATCTCTTTTTCATGACAGGCTGCCACGAAGTTTTTAAGGTCTTCGTTGGTTCCGAGACGGGAATCTAGCTTTTTGTAATCTGTGGTTTCATAGCCATGTCCTACACTCTCGAATAAAGGTCCGATGTATAATGCTGTACATCCGATTTCTCTGATGTGGTCGATCCATGGAAGTAATGTGTTCAGACGGGAAACAGGAGCACTGTAGTCATTGTGCTTCGGCGCACCGGTTAAACCCAGTGGATAGATGTGATAGAAAATTGCCTCATTATACCAGCTCATAAATGACACCTCTGTTTTTAAATTTATAATTTCAATTTTATGGGGATTTTTTTACCCTGATATCATACAGGAAAGAAAATAATTAGATAAACTGTATTATAGTTGAAATTATATTCATACGATTCTTATAATAACAGATTTTTCAGACAGAATCCAGTTTTTTTTCAATTTTGGCTTGTATATCTCGGGATTTTGGCATATTCATGCCAAAACACCTCGCAGGATAGTGATGGATGAACAGTAACTTAAAATTTACTCTACAAAAAAATCTACTTAAGGTATATAATATTGCTGTAAATAATCTGGATATGCATAGAAATAGAAAGAAACAAACATGGATAAGCAAGGAGAATATAAACTATGAGACATATAGATGAAATTCAGATTGCCGGAACTGCAATCCTGCTTTGTGGCGCGATGTTTGCGGTTTCTGCTGTGGCACCTACCGGTAATACAGTGTCAAAAGCTGTTACAAACTTTACGGAAGCTCCGGAGACTGCTGCTGAGGCTCAGGCACAGGCAGAAGCTCAGGCTGAAGAGGATGGATTTACCATTTACACTCAGGAAAGTAACTATGATGATTCTGATTATGACAACAGTTATAATGATACTTCTTACAATACTGATACGACGCAGGACGGTTCTCTGGATGATACAGGGCAGGAGAATGATAATACAGATACAGGAGATGGATCTTCTGATGATGGAAGCAGTGATCAGACATCGTCTGACGATACAGGGGATGATTCTTCCGATCAGATTGATTATCCCAGCGATGACGGTTCCGGTGACAGCACAGATGGTTCTCTGGATAACTCTGATACATGGGAAGACAATGGAGAGGAAGTTCAGCAGATAGAGTATTAATCAATCTGACGCAGGACTTCACGCTAAAGCATTTTTCAAACCCGCTCCAAGATAAACTGGATTATTTGTATTATTTTACGAAATTACTATAATTATGTTTTTGTTTCTCAATAAATGGTATAATCAAACTGTTATTAACATTCAGGAGGCTTTTTATGAAGAAACAAAACAGGTTACTATCACTAATTCTATCTCTGTTCCTTCTGCTGTTTACCTTAGTTCCGCAATCAGCACTGACGGTAAAAGCTGAAGGCAACAGTGAGATGGCAGTTCATTTTATTGACGTTGGACAGGGAAATGCCATCTTAGTACAGTCCGGAGGACAAAATCTTTTGTACGATGGCGGGGATCAGAGCCATGCTGATCTGATCATCTCCTACTTACAGGAACAGAATGTGGAAAACATTGACTATATGATCGCTTCTCACTATGATGAAGATCATATCGGCGGTCTTGTTCCATGTATAGACAATTTCTCTGTAAGTAATATATTCGGACCAGACTATGTACATACTTCAAATTTATTCAATAATTTTATGAATACTGCCACTGCAAATGCAATTATCGTACAGTATCCTTCTGTAGGTGAAACATTTGATTTTGGCACCGGAAGTTTCACTGTTCTTGCACCGAATGGTATCAGCCAGAACAGTAATGATAACTCTCTTGTAATCAAACTTGAAAATGGTTCAAATAGCTTTATTTTTACCGGAGATGCAGAGGAAACCAGTGAACAGGATATGATCAGTACTGGTATGAACCTTGACTGCGATGTTCTTTCTGTTGGTCATCATGGGTCTGCAAGTTCAACTACCTGGGATTTCCTTGAGGCAACTTCTCCATCTTACGCAGTCATAAGCTGCGGAATCAATAATCAGTATAATCATCCGTCAGCAGATACAATGGGACGTTTATCAGATATGGGAATCCCTGTATTCCGAACAGATAAACAGGGTACGATCATTGCAGTCTCCGATGGAACAAATATTTCCTGGTCACAGGAGCCATGCAATGATTATTCTTCCGGAGACTCCTCTGTAAATGCTTCTGCAGGTGGCACTGGTGGAAACTCCTGGCAAGAAGAAACTACCACTTCTGATCCGGTACCTGAACAGGAAGAATCCAACAATGCAGATGTAGGAACAATGGTATGGATCCCTGCAACCGGCGAAAAATATCACAGCATTCCCAACTGTGGAAGAATGAACCCGGATACAGCCAGACAGGTATCCAGATCAGAAGCCGAAGCTATGGGATACGGACCTTGCAGTAAATGTTACTGATAAACAAAAACAGCCGCATTTGCGGCTGTTTTGTTAAAATCCTTCCTGTCTGCGTACTTTCCAGAGTTTTGCACGTTTCTGTGCAGCTTCATTCTCTATCTGCTGAGTAACTCCCTCAATGATAAGTCCCGGTACTTCCACAGGATGCTGATGTTCATCTGTTCCAACCATAATAAAATATGCGCGGTTGATCATGGTTCTGGTTCCATCAAGGGCTTCACAGTAAGTATCAATACGTACTTCCATGGAAGAACGTCCCACATGTGTAAGCCGTCCGATGAGAACGATGGTATCGTTCACTCTGGCTCCGGCTTTGAAATACATATTGTCTACTGCAACAGTTACCACATTCATTTCCGCATGACGCTTGGCAACAATACCTGCTGTTTCATCAATCCATGCAAGCAGCTGTCCGCCAAACAGATAACCTGCGGCATTCAGACACTTTGGCATTAATAAATGAGACTGCTCTGTTAAGGAGTCCTCAACTCGTTTCATTTTTCTTTCTGACATTTCTTTTCTCACTTCCCCTTTATCATGCTTTCTGTTGGCTATTATAGCACGTTCCATGATTTTGTGTTATATTTTTCATAATTTTCCTTCTGTATAATTTTAAAGCGTTATCACTTTAATATGAATGTATGAAAAAAAATACAATCTTTGTCTTGCCTTTCCCATCACTTTACTGTACAATGTTTAAATAGGTACAAATACAAATGTTCGCCATAGTAAAACACTGATCGCAAGGATGCATCTGCAATTCACTGTATCAGTGTTTTTTAATAAAATTCACTATAATATGCATTATTTACGAGTATTGCTATAAGTGAATTTGCGAGTATTGCTGTAGATAAATAACGGGGAAATGAGGAATGATATTATGGAAAAACATGAAATGATGAGTCTGGAAGATTCCGGACAGCTTCGTGACAAAATGAGATTCTTTGAACAGGAACTGCTCAAGAATCATCATATCGATCCAAATCTGTATGTAGAATATAATGTAAAAAGAGGTCTTCGTGACTCCGCAGGTAAAGGTGTCCTGACAGGTCTTACAGAGATTTCTGATGTTAATGGTTATAATCTGATCAACGGCAGACAGATTCCGGCTGATGGACGTTTATACTATCAGGGAATCAATGTACAGGATATCATCAGTGGTCTGAACGGAAGACGTTTTGGATTTGAAGAAACAATTTATCTTCTGATCTTCGGTAAGCTCCCTGATAAGGAAGAACTTTCCAGATTTCTGGATATGATGTCTGATATGGAGGAGCTTGGCGGTCGTTTTGTCCGCGATGTTGTTATGAAGGGAACCAATGCCAATATTATGAATGCCATGCAGCGTTGTGTTCTGGCTCTCTATACATATGATGACAATCCGGAAGATATTTCTCCTGAAAATGTACTTCGTCAGTCTCTGGAACTGATTGCAAAGCTTCCTGAGATTGCGGTATATTCTTACCATGCATATCGCCATTTCAGAAAGGATGATACCTTATTTATCCGTAATCCGCAGAAGGGGCTTTCTCTTGCCGAGAACATTCTTCTTATGCTTCGCCCGGATGGAAAATACACAGAACTGGAAGCAAAAGTTCTGGATATTGCACTGATCCTGCATGCTGAGCATGGTGGCGGTAATAACTCCACTTTCACCACTCATGTGGTAACTTCTTCAGGGACAGATACCTACTCTTCTACTGCTGCATCCATCGGATCTCTGAAGGGACCTCGTCATGGTGGAGCAAACCTGAAAGTTCAGAATATGTTTGCTGATCTGAAGTCTCATGTAGATCAAGATCACTGGGATAACGAAGATGAAATCATAACTTACCTCAAGAAGGTTCTGAATAAAGAAGCATTTGACCATGCAGGGCTGATCTATGGTATGGGGCATGCAGTCTATACACTTTCCGATCCTCGAGAAGTGATCCTGAAACGCTTTGCCCAGGCACTTGCTGAGGAAAAGGGAATGACAGAGGAATTCGAGCTTTATAACAGAGTAGAAAATATTGCCGGCAAACTGATTATGGAACATAGAAAACTGTTTAAGAATGTCTGCGCAAATGTGGACTTCTACAGTGGATTTGTATACAGCATGCTTGGTATTCCGGAAGAATTATTTACTCCGATCTTTGCTATTGCACGTATGCCGGGCTGGAGTGCTCACCGTCTGGAAGAACTGATTAATGCAAATAAGATCATTCGTCCTGCTTACAAATATGTAGGACATCATACAGATTTTGTTGCTTTTGACGAAAGGTAAACAGATGAAACTTATTACTGGCTGCGGTTCATTCCGCAGCCGTTTTATTATGTCACTAAAGTGAGCTTCCCGCAGGAAGAGAATCCTGCGCTACTGTCCACTGGTAATATCGTTACTGTTCACTCCGTTCACAGTAACGTAGCCAAAATTCATTCCAGAT
>OLGN01001541.1_pt1 | contig 12610 bp, 10 predicted proteins | sample 1605941 | NCBI WGS metagenome assembly OLGN01 (sample SAMN03283269) | human gut metagenome | biome: human-associated habitat; material: feces | host: Homo sapiens | place: USA | collected 2013
AAACTGGGCGGAACGCCGTCTTTTTACTCGGTCGTCAGGTAACGCGCACGCAGCGTCTCCCGCTCGGGCGCGCCGACGCCGAGCGCCTGCGACAGGAAAGCGTCCACGCTGCCATACCGCTCTGCGATCGCATCGCGCGCCGCCGTCAGGAACGCCGCGTCCGCGCGGTCAAACGTGCGGATGACCTCCCGCTCCGCCTCGCTCAGGTCATAGTCCGCGACCGCCGTCAGCAGGCAGTCGGTCGAGGCGGCCATGCGTTCATTCGTGATCAGATAATTTTCCACGATAACCGGCCAGTCGACGCCCAGCGCCGTGAGCAGCAGCATCGTGCCGACGCCGACGCGGTCCTTCCCTGCCGTGCAGTGATAGAGCAGTGCACCGTCTGTCTGCGCGAGCAGAAGCACAAAAAACTGCCGGTAATGCGCGATGGCAAATTCCTGCGTGACGAGACTGCGGTACAGCTCGCACATGAACGCGCGCTCCCGGCCGGCCATCGCTTTCGCGTGCGCGACGACGGCCGCATAGGGGTCGGCGTGCTCCTCCCGCGTCAGACCGGCCGCCGCCTGCTGCACAATCGGGCAGTGGACATACTGCACGCCCGGGAGGACACGGTCCGGCTTCTGCTCCCGCTCCAGATCCGTGCGGAAGTCCACAACCGTGCGCAGCGGATAGCCCGCGAGCGTCTGCGCATCCGGCTCCGTGATGCCGGCAAGCTCGCCGCTGCGCAGCAGCAGGCCCGGACGGACCGTGCGGCCGTCCGTTGTGGGCAGGCCGCCGAGGTCGCGCGCGTTCGGCGCGCCGCGCAGCAGCCAGCGCTCAAATGCCAAAGAGTTGTTTTCCATTTTTCAGCGTCACCTCCGCGACTTGGTCTGTAGTCATGCCCTTGATCTCCGCAATGCGCGCGGCGATGTACGGCAGATTGCGCGAGTCGTTGCGCTTGCCGCGGTTTGGCACCGGGGCCAGATAGGGCGAATCCGTTTCGAGCAGCATCCGGTCGGCAGGACAGGCGGCGATCACATCCAGCGCCTTGGCGGCATTCTTATACGTGATCGGGCCGTCAAAGCCGAGATACCAGCCGCGGCGCAGCAGCTCGCGCGCCATCTCCACGCTGCCGGAAAAGCAGTGGAACACGCCGCGCAGGTCCGGATAGTCGCACACAATGCGCAGACTGTCGCCGTGCGCCTCCCGGTCGTGGATGATGACCGGAAGGTCCAGCTCCAACGCAAGCTCCAGCTGCGCGCGCAGCATGGTCTCCTGCGTTGCTTTCGTGGAGGTGTCCCAGTAATAATCCAGACCGATCTCGCCGATGGCGCAGACCTTGGGCTGCGCCGCCAGCGCGCGGATCTGATCCAGACTGTCGTCCGTCCAGCCGGCGGCCTCCTCCGGATGCCAGCCGACGGCGGCATAGACAAAATCATATTCCTGCGCGATGGCGACGGCGCGCTCGGACGTCGCGGCACAGTCGCCGGGGTCCACGATGAGCGCGACGCCGCTCTCATGCACGGCACGCAGCACATCGGCACGGTCGGCGTTGAACTTTCCGCTGTCGTAGTGCGCGTGGGTATCGAAATACTGCGTCATTCGGCGTGATAAGTCGCGGCCGGGCGGCGCTTGTGCTCGCTGCGGCTATGATAGCGGTCGATGATGGCCTTGTCGTGCTCGTTGGCCTCGCCGGTGAGGATGTACTTGTCGATGGCGGCGTAGGTCACGCCCATCTCCTGCTCGTCCGTCTGGCCCTCGAAGAGGCCGGCGGACGGCGCCTTACGGATGATGTTCTCCGGCGCGTGCAGCCAGGTCAGAAACTCGTAGATCTCCGTCACAGTCAGGTCGGCGATGGGGTTGAAGTCATACGCACCGTCGCCCCACTTCGTGAAATAGCCCATGTATGCCTCGCTGCGGTTGCCAGTGCCAGCAACGAGACGGCCCTCGGCAGCGCCAATGGTGTAGAGCGTGAGCATGCGCAGGCGCGGGGCGATGTTCGACGTCGCCATCTGGTTGAGCGTCGTGACGGCGGAGACTGTCTGCATGACGAGCTCCTTTTCCGCCGTGAGGTCGACCGTGCGCGTCTCGATATTGAACTGCTCGGCCACGGCCAGGCCGTCGGTCATGTCCTCGCCGAAGTTGCGCTTGGAGGCGCATGGCATCATGATGCCGACCGTGTTGTCGCACGCGGCCTTACAGAGAATGCCGACGAGCGCGCTGTCCTTGCCGCCGCTGTTGCCGTAGATGACGCCCTTGGCACCGCTGCTTTTGAGCAGGTCGCGGATAAAGGCGACGCGGTTTTCAAATTCTTTTGCGTAATCTCGCATGATTTCCACTCCGTTTCTTTCGTTACTCCTGGATCATGTCCAGAAATTCTGCTTCCGTAATGATGGGCGTGCCGAGCGTGAGCGCCTTCTGATACTTCGAGCCGGTGTTTTCCCCGGCGAGCAGATAGGACGTCTTTTTCGACACGGAGGAACTCGTCTTGCCGCCGAAGCGCTCGATGATGGCGCTGGCCTCGTCGCGGCTGAAATGCTCGAGCGCGCCGGTGAGCACGAACGTCTTGCCGGCAAAGCGGCGGTCCACGACCTGCTCCTTGGAATCGAAGCTGACGCCCGCGTCACGAAGCAGCCGGATCTGGTGCTGCGACTGCGGGTTGTCAAACCACGCGCGCAGGTACGCCGCCGTCGTCGGGCCGACGTCCGGGATGGCCATGAGCTCCTCCTCCGTCGCGGCCATGAGCATGTCCAGCGTGCCGAAGTGCATGGCCAGCACCTTGGCCGCCTTCTGCCCCACCTGCCGGATGCCAAACGCGCACAGCAGGCGCGCCATGCCGGCGTCCTTGCTCTTTTCAATGGCGGCCATAAGGTTCTCGGCCGACTTTTTCCCCATATGGTCCAGCGCCGCGACCGACTGCGGATCGAGCGCATACAGCTCCGCCGGGGAGTGCACGAGCCCCGCCTCGATCAGCGACTGGCACAGCGAGATGCCGAGACCGTCAATGTCCATCGCCTCGCGGGAGGCAAAGTGCGCAATGTTGCGCAGCCGCTGCGCCGGGCACTCCGCACCCGTGCAGCGCAGGGCCGCCCCGTCCGGATCGCGCACGACGGGCGCGCCGCACTCTGGGCAGGTGTCCGGCATATGAAACGGCACCGTCCCCTCCGGCCGCCTGTCGCGCACGACGGAGAGGATCTCAGGGATGATCTCCCCCGCTTTCTGCACGAGCACCGTGTCGCCGATGCGCAGGTCGAGGTTGTCGATGAAGTCCTGATTGTGCAGCGTGGCGTTCGTGACGGTCGTGCCGGCCAGACGCACCGGCTCAATGACCGCCTTCGGCGTGAGCACGCCCGTGCGGCCGACCTGCACGACAATGTCGCGCACGCGGCTCTCCTTCTTCTCCGGCGGGTACTTATACGCCACTGCCCAGCGCGGGAACTTCGCCGTGCTGCCGAGATACTGCCGCTGCGCGAGGTCGTTGATCTTGATGACCGCACCGTCAATGTCGAACGGGAACGTCTCGCGGTTGTCGCCGATCCAGTCGATGCGCGCGCAGCAGGCATCGAGCGTTTCACAGCGCCGGTACGGCACGACTGGGAAGCCCAGCGACGCCAGATAGTCCAACGTTTCCGTATGCGTGGCGAACGTGCGGTCACTGTCAAACTGGAGGTTGAAGATGATAATATCCAGCTTGCGTGCCGCCGCGACCTTCGGGTCCTGCTGGCGCACGGAGCCCGCTGCCGCGTTGCGGGGATTGGCCAGCAGCGGCTGCTCAAGCAGCTCGCGCTCGGCATTGAGCGCCGCAAACACCTCGTGCGACATATAGACCTCGCCGCGCACGATGAGCTTTGCGGGCGCGCTGTCGAGCTTGAGCGGCAGATTGCGCAGCGTGCGGAGGTTTTCCGTCACGTCCTCGCCGGTAATGCCGTCGCCGCGCGTGGCGCCGCGGACGAACACGCCGTTTTCATACTCGAGCGACATGGACAGGCCGTCGATCTTCGGCTCAACCGAATAATCATGCGCCTGCGTGAGCGCATCGTCCATGCGCGCGCCGAACGCGCGCAGCTCGTCGAATGAAAACACGTCATGCAGACTCTCGAGCGGCACCTGATGGCGCACCTGCGCAAAGGTGTTGAGCGCGTAGCCGCCGACGTGCTGTGTCGGCGAATCGGGCGAGGCATACTCCGGGTGCGCGGCCTCCAGCTCCTCGAGCCGACGCATGAGCGCGTCATACTCGAAATCGCTGATCTCGGGCGCATCCTTCACGTAATAGAGAAAATTTGCATGTTCCAGCTGACGGCGCAGCGTCAGGATCTCTTCGCGTATATCCATGTTGTCTACTCCACTTCCACATACGTCTGGGGCACCTTGCCGACGATGACCGTCTCGGCCAGCAGGACGTTCGTGCCCACGGTCTCGGCCTGGTGCTCCCAGGGCACCAGAATGTCGAGGTCCATCTTCACGTTCAGATACAGTTGATATTTGCTCTGGTTGATTGCGGCCGACATGAGTTCATTATGGTAGCTCACGTCCGACGTCGTCAGCACAAGGATGCGCACCGGCAGCGGCAGCTTGAGCCCGGGCAAAAAATTCACGCCGAAGAGCGTCTCGAGCGGAATATCCAGCTCGACCTGCCCGTCGTCGCCGTCCATCATGCGCTCGAGCACGAGCGAGGACACCTGCCCCACGCGCTCGGTATCGACGCTCACGGCCGTGATGGTCCCGTCCGCGTCCGTGCGGTAGGTATAATAGTCTCCCTGTACCTGCGCCGTCGCTGCCGAGGTGGCGGCATTGATCTTCAGCTGCATGAGGTCGCAGGCGGAATTGACGGCCAGCTGCGTGATCAGGTGCAGCACCGACACGGTAAAATACGCCATGCCGCCCAGCAGAATGAGCACCAGCAGCAGCGCTGCCAGCTTCCGTTTCGGCCGCAGCGGGCGCCGGCGGCGGGCGGCCGGCCTCCAGCGGCGAGACGCACAAATCATAGCAGATCCCCCCTGCCATGCTATGCAGCGGCAGGGCAATTCATACGCTTAGTGCAGAGATTCCACAATGGCGCGGAAGGTATTGCCGCGCTCTTCAAAGTTTTTGAAGAGATCAAACGACGAGCAGGCCGGCGACAGCGTCACGATATCGCCCGGCTGCGCAAGGCCGTAGGCCGTCTCGACCGCCGCGCGGAAGTCCGGTGCCTCGACAAGCGGCAGCTTTCCCGGGTCATAGAATTTCGATGCGCGGATGGCGGACGCGATGCGCTGCGCCGTCTCACCGACGACGACCGCCGCCTTTGCGTGCAGGCAGACCTCGTCGCCGAGTGTGTCAAATGGAATGTGCTTGTCGTGCCCGCCGAGGATGATGACCGGCGGCTTCGGCAGCGCATGCAGACCCGCGATCGTGCGTGTGGGACTCGAGGCAATGGAGTCGTTGATGAACGTGATGCCGTTGAGCTCACGGATGCGCTCCATGCGGTGCGGCACACCGGAGAAGGTGTGCGCGACCTGAACGCACGCCGCGTTTCCGACCAGCCCGTCGGTCGCGGCAAAGGCCGCCATATAGTTTTCCACATTGTGCGCACCGGGGATGCGGATCTCGGCGGCGTCCAGGATCTTCTCCGCCTTGCCGTCATGTGCGCGGTAAATGACGCCGTCAGCGCAGTAGACGCCGTTTTCCACCGGGCCGATGCTGCTGAAATAGCGCACGTGCCCCGGCGCCTCAGCCGCGAAACGCGGGGTATGGGCATCCTTCGCGTTGAGCACCAGGCAGCCGTCCGGCCGCTGGCCGCGATAAATACTGCATTTGGCCGACACATAGTCCTCGAAGTCCGGATGGACATCCAGATGGTTCGGTGAAATGTTCGTGATGATGGCCACATCGGGCGCGCAGTGCATGCTGTGCAGCTGGAAGCTGCTGAGCTCGAGCACGGCAAAATCCTCCGGCCGGATGTCCGGGATGCGGTCAAAGAGCGGCGTGCCGATGTTGCCGCCGAGGTGCACGGTATACCCCTGCGCGCGCAGGAGTTCGGCCGTGATGGTCGAAGTCGTGGTCTTGCCGTCGCTTCCGGTGATGGCGATGATGCGGCACGGGCAGAGATTGCAGAACGCCTCCATCTCGGAGGTGAGGATTGCGCCGTTTTGCGCAGCCTTGCGCAGCTGCGGCACAATGGGCAGCACGCCCGGCGTGCGGAAGATAACATCAAAGTTCAGATGCTCCAGATAGTCTGTGCCGAGGACAAACTTTGCGCCCTGCGCCGCGGCCTCGTCTCCGGCCGCACCGAGCTGCGCGCGCTCGCGCCGGTCGCACACCGTCACGTCGCAGCCGCTGCGCAGCAGCACGCGCACGAGTGGCTGATTGCTCACGCCGAAGCCGATGACGCCGATGCGCTTGTCGCGCAGATAGTCCATATAATCCGAAAAGGTCATGCAGACACTCCTTTACAAAAGTAAATCATTCGAAGTGATTATACCGCCCATTTGACGCGATTACAAGAAAATAAATCGCCGCAGCGCTTGACGTACTGCGGCAGTATGTGTAAAATAGTCGGGCGAGTGAGCCGGACAGCCGCGGGCACGAGCCGAAAGGCTGTGCGTGAGGAAAGTCCGGGCTCCGCAGGGCAAGGATAACGGGTAACACCCGCCAGGGGCGACCCTCGGACAAGTGCAACAGAAAGATACCGCCCGAGCAATCGGGTAAGGGTGGAAAAGTGAGGTAAGAGCTCACTCGCCGGCTGGAGACAGTGCGGCGCTGTAAACTCTATCCGGAGCAACACCGCGGAGGGACATACGGCCGGCCCGGCCGTCCCATGGAGGTGGCTGGAACGCACCGGCAACGGTGCGTCTAGATAGATGGCTGTCGATTACAGAACCCGGCTTACAGGCTCACTCGCAATTGCAAGACCCCGCCGAACGGCGGGGTCTTACTGTATGCTGCAAAGTGCCGTTGCGCAGCTGGTACGCACCTGCTATAATAGATATATGACGTGCACCGCCGATATTCGTCATACGGAGGCTTGGCATATGTACTACTCGCAGCTCGTAAAAACAGCGTGCACCATCCTGTTTCAGGCGCACAAGGACGATCTCGACAAGGGCGGCTACCCCTACGTGTTCCACCCGTTTTATCTCGCCACGCAGATGGACGACGAAGCATCAACGTGCGTGGCGCTGCTGCACGACGTGATTGAGGATCACGGGGATGTGTATTCCTTCGCGGATCTGGAGCGCGCCGGTTTTCCCGCATCCGTGCTCGATGCACTCCGGCTGCTGACGCACGCCGAGGGCGTGCCCTATATGGACTACGTGCAGGCGCTGGCGAAAAATCCGATCGCACGCAGGGTCAAGTGTGCCGACCTGCGGCACAACCTCGACACTCGGCGGATCGACGGCGCTGCGCCCGCAAAAAGGGACACCTACCTGCAGGCGCTGGCCTATCTGGAGAAAACGGAATAACAAACAGCGCCGGACGGGTCTGCCCCGTCCGGCGCTGCGGTTTCATTCGGCGCGCAAAAGGATCAGAAAAAGAAAAAACCTGTAACCGTTGCGGTTACAGGTTTTTTTGGAGCTGCTACCCGGATTCGGACCGGGGACCTCATCCTTACCAAGGATGCGCTCTACCGACTGAGCTATAGCAGCATACAAAGCCCGCGGAGCTTTCGCCCCGCGGGTGGCGACCGAGAAGGGACTTGAACCCTCGACCTCTAGCGTGACAGGCTAGCGTTCTAACCAACTGAACTACTCGGCCTCGTCGCCTCAGCGCTTGTTTAATATACCAGACGAATCGACCGGTGTCAAGTAATTTTTGAAAAAATTTTCGGCGTTTTTCATTTTTCCGCCGCGGCCGGTTTTCCCGGGCGTGAAAATGTCTCCCGGGCAGAAATCACCCGGGAGACATACGCGGGAAAATTACTTGGTGATCTGGAAAGCGCGCGTGATGGGCGCTGCCTGATAGTTGCCGCCCAGAGTCACGACCGTCACAACATAGCGGCCGGGCTCGGTCGGAGGCGTTGTGGTGCTCGAATACGGGCGCCACTTGCTGGTGAAGCCGGAGTACAGGTAGTGCACGTTCGTCTGCTTTTCAGCGGGATTACCGTCATACATCAGCGTCACGCCGAAGTCAAAATTCTTCGCTTCCTCAGCGGTCAGCTTGCCGTTGGGAATAGTCCGGTTCCACTGCAGCTTCACGCCGGAGTAGTGCTTTTTCACGAGCAGCATGCCCGTGCCGACACCGGTCTCGTAGTTTTTGTTGTTCGTCACAGCCGTGACCACATAGAGGCCCGCCTGATTCGGCGTGCCGATGGCCACACGGACATTGTCCAGCAGACCCGGCAGCTTGCTGAGCGCATCATTGAGCTTGACAAGCGTGTCAATGTCGATGTTGGCTTTCTTGAGTGCGTCCTTAATAAACTGCGGCAAATCCGCACCTCTGCTGATCACATCGCTGAGGATCTTCCGCAGCTGGCCGACCGTGGTGCCGTTGTTCATCATTTCGGTGAGCGTCGGCTGACCGGCCTGCTCAAGTGCCCAGTCGATCGCCTTGATGAGCGCTGTGTTCGTGTAACGCTCGGGCAGCTGCACGAACACGCTGGTGGTCACGTCGCTGGTCATGCCGCCGTAGATGGTGTAGATGTCAAACTTATCGGCAGGGTCGGTGGTGACAAAGCCCTCACCCAGCTTATCTTTGGCCTCGTCAGCGTAGATGCTCGTCGAGTGCACCTTAACGGAGACTTTCGCCTTGTTCACGGTCAGATTGCCCTCAATAGGCGTGCTGGAACGGTAAGCCTCGTCGCCATTGAAGGTCACGCGGATTCGCTGCTCGCCTGCGCCCATCTGGGGGTAATTCAGCAGGTTCACCGTACCGCCGGCAACCGGTGCCCAGTTCGGAATATTGCCGCTGATGCCGCCGTCTTCCTCGCCGAGCACATTTTCACCATAGTACTCAATCGTGAAGTCAGCCACGCTCAGCGTGCCCTTGCTGGGCAGCGTGGAGGCGTCCCAGTCGATGAGGTTTTCAAAGATCGCCTGCAGCATGACATTGGCATTCATGTTGTAGGTAATGGAAGCGCCGGATTTGAGCACGACCTCGCTGGCGATACGATGATCCTCCATATTGACCTTGACGTCATCCAGCTTGAGCGGCTTGTAGTCGGCATTGCCGTTCCACGCGAAGTGGATGGTCTGTGATCCGAGACCAAATTTAAAAAACTGGTCAATAAAGTCGCTGCCCGTCGGGCTATAATTCAAGGGCTGATAATTTTTGATACCGGCGTTGTACTGCACCGTCACGTCGTCGATAGAGATATTCGGATCCGTGCTCTCAAGCAGCGCATCGCGCAGGGCCTGCGCGGTAGCCTCATAGTTGATGCTCTGATCGTGATTGTAGACCATCGCGACCGTCATGCCCTCGGTCACACCCTCTTTGAGCCGGAACGGTGCGTCCGCGCGGCCGGTTACCACCACATCACCTTCCCACGACCAGGGGGCACAGTCCTTGCTGCCGCCCCAGGTGATGCGCACTTTCTGCGTACCTTCACCGATGGCGGGATAAGAAATTCCGTTCTTTTTACCGCCGGTAAGCGGCATCCATTCATGACTGTCAACGCCGAGAACCTTTTCCGTTGCCAGATACTTGATGCTGACATCACCCGCCGTCAGCGTAGGATCTGTGCTCTGGATTACAGCACCAAAGACCTGCTGCTGGACGTTGTCGTAGATCGCCTCGCCGTCTGCGGTAAAGGCGAGCTTGAACGTCGGGTTTTCCTTCGTCGTCGCTTTGATGCCCGGGCGCTCGGTGAAGGTCACCGTCGTCGTGGCCGAGGACGCCTTGTAAGCATCGTCGCCCTTGAAGCTGATCTGGATCTGCTGGTCACCCGCAGAAATGGCGGGGTAGTTTACGGAATTGACCGTACCGCCTTCCAGAGGTGCCCAAGCACGGCCAAGATCGCCGAGAGAGCCGGTCGTCGCCGTGGCATAGTACTTGATCTCCGTATTCTCTGCCGTCAGAGACGGGGTAGTCCCCTCGTCCACGATCTGCTGAAGAATGGCCGCGCGCAGCACGTCGTAATCAACGGTCGTGGCATCCGTATACGGCAGCGCGACCTGCTGGTCAGGCTTAAGAACGATGTTGGACGCCTCACGATCGGCAAAGGTTACCGTGACCTCCGCGGAAGCAGCGCCATATGTGTCGTTGCCGGCATAGGAAATGCGGATCTGCTGATTGCCTTCGGAAATGGCGGGATAGGTCAGGCCATTCATATGAGCGCCTTCCAGCGCTACCGGCTTTTTGTTCACTCCGGCAGGGTCAATTGTCGATGCGGCATAATACTCAATGGTAACGTCGTTGACCGTCAGCTCGGGCGTGGTGCTCTCCACGACCTGGTCGAAGATGCGCTCGCGCAGCGCGTCAAAATTGATCGATACGTCCGCGTTGTACGGCAGCGTAACAGTAACGCCTTCCTTGAGCGTGATGGACGAAACCGGCTTCTGTGCCTTATAGACCTTGACTTCGTTCGTCAACGTACCATCGGCCAGCTTCAGGCGGATCGGATAGCTGTCATCCTCATTCGCCGACAGCGCAGGATGGCTATACTTCATGGTAACAGGTCCGACTTTTTTCGAAGAATCAAAACCGGTGACCGGCCCCCACGCAGTGTTTTTCGTGGAAATTGCAGACTTGCCCTCACACGCATACTGCCACTCGCCCGTGAGAATACGATCCTGCTCCTCACCGCTCATCTGCCCAAAGCCTTCGACCAGCGCCGCCGCAAGAATGCGGTTCACATCACCCGCCGACGTTCCGGCCGGGATAACGGCCGTACCGTCATGCAGTGTGTAGCCGCTGCTATCCACCGCGAACACGGCCGGCGAGAACGCGCCGACCTGCGACAGAAGCAGGACTGCCAGCAGGCATGCCAGCAGACGCTGCAGTTTTTTCCCTGTCATGATGTTTCCTCCTTTGTTTTGTTTCCATTTTGCCACGTTGGTCTTGCATGCCCGCGCATACATGGGGCTCTATCATCCCATATAGGTGTTAAGAACACGTTAACAAATCACCCAAAAAATTTCAATTTATTTATTTAAAAATTTTGTGATTATTTCGAAACCTATCTATTCGAAATTCTGATACAATCGTAAAGAAATATAACGAAAAACTTTCTGCCCAAAAGCCGCATTTCCCTCTTGCATTTTTTTGCGCGGTGTGCTATATTATTTGAGCAATTAAGATATCCGGGTGTAGCGCAGTTGGTAGCGTGCTTGAATGGGGTTCAAGAGGCCGGAAGTTCGAATCTTCTCACTCGGACCAAAATCCGCTGAAGCAAAATGCTTCGGCGGATTTTTTCGTTTCTCCCCTCCCCCACAATTCTCTACAGTTTGTAAACTCCGCGCGCAGGGACTTGACGATTTTCATGCAGCGCTTATAATAAGTGGCTCAGAAACGAAAAAACGACATCAGGTGATCCCATGAACATCGCGCAATGCATCCTTTATATTTTGGCCGGACTGGGCGCCGGCGTTGTGACCGGTCTGGCCGGTCTGTCCGCCGCCGTGGTCATCACGCCCGTGCTCGTCAGCCTCTGCGGCTGGGCCAGCTATGACGCCGTGACCGTGGCGCTGGCGTCCGACGTACTGGCAAGTCTGCTCTCGGCATACACATACTATAAAAACAAAAACATCGACCTCAAGCGCGGCAGTCTTGTCACGGTCACGGCTTTTCTGGGTACGATCGTCGGCAGCTACTGCGGCTATCTCTTCAGCCAGCAGTCTCCGGACGGCCTTGGCTACATCTCCATGCTCACGACGGTCTTTCTCGGCTTCAAGTTTCTGCTCAAACCGATCACCGGCGGACACGACGCTGCTGCCGCGTCCGGCCCATCCACCGGCAAGACCGTGCTCGCCATGGTGCTTGGCTGCGGCATCGGCTGGGTCTGCGGCTTTACCGGCAGCGGCGGCGGCATCCTGATGCTGACGGTTTTTACGCTGGTGCTTGGCTATAATCTGAAAGTCGCCGTCGGCACCAGCACGATGATCATGTCGCTCGTCGCGCTGACCGGCGCCGTCAGCCATGTCTCGCTGGGTGCGCAGCTCTTTCCGCTGCCCATGGCGATCGTCGTTGTCTCGTGCCTCCTTGGCGCGGTCGTCTCCGCAAAATTTGCCAACCGTTGTGAGATCCGGCGACTGAATCGAATTGTCGGCATCGTGCTGATTCTGCTGGGCGCCGTCACAATCCTGATCAAACTGCTATAAGATTTTGATGATAAAAGATCCTGCGCTCTCTGATGGAGCGCAGGATCTTAATTTTTCATCGCTTAGCGCAAAGATTGTTCCATACGTGACAAAAAATTTGAATTTTATGAAGTTTTTTCGGCGCCTACAGCATTCGACACGTTTCTACTCCATTCTGTGTTAAACTGCGCATCGCAGCGACCGGAAGACGCGCCGGAACCTGCAAATACGCGGAACAAAAAGGAGATCACCATGGACTTCAAGAAACTGTACTTCACCCTCTTCAACACCCTGAGCGACGCCGTGGAGCACATCAATACCCATGACTATGAGGAGGCACGGCTGCTGCTGATCCATGCGCAGCAGGAAGCCGAGGAGTGCTACATCACATCTGCATAAACAAACATGCAGCAGCCGGG
>OLGN01001551.1_pt1 | contig 12561 bp, 8 predicted proteins | sample 1605941 | NCBI WGS metagenome assembly OLGN01 (sample SAMN03283269) | human gut metagenome | biome: human-associated habitat; material: feces | host: Homo sapiens | place: USA | collected 2013
TTGCAAGAGCACCACAACGGCGAAGAGTGCGAGATATGGGAGCGTCCTGTGCATCTATCTGTTCTGTCGGGTATGTTGTTCTACTTTCTCACTGTTCTGCAATTCGCGCACCTCCGTGAGGTCGCGGTTCTCGACGAGGATCACGTCCGTCAGGCGCGTCATCTCGGCCGCCAGCCGCACGTGCACCCTGTAAGCCGTACGGGTCTCGTTCAGATGGGCACTCTCGACCCAGCCGATCAGCACGTCGGCCGGGAAATACTGCGAAAACCCGGTCGTCACGACCTCCTGCCCGGGTTGCGGGTCGGCATACTTGGACAACTCGTCCAGCACCACCGTATGCTGGTCGCCCCCGTCCCAGTAGATCGAGCCGAAATAATCGGAGCCGGCGAGCTTGCCGCTGGCCCGGAACGAGGTGTTGAGTACCGACATCGCCACGGCATAGCGCTCCGTGCAGTCGACGACATACCCCGCCATGGCCCCGTCGGACGACAGCACGGCCATCTCTTCGGCGACCCCGTCGCGGCGGCCGCGGTTGAGCACGATCAGGTTCTGTGCCCGGTTGACCGTATTGGATGTCACCGAGGCGGTCATGATGCGGTATTTCGAAACCCCGATATCCTGCATGTAGCCGTCGAGCCGGGCCGCGGTCTCGGCCTCTTCGTACAGTGCCAGCCGTTCCTTCATCCGGGCGACATGCGCCAGCAGCTCACGGTTCTCGCGCCCGAGCGAAAAATAGTGCCGGACACCCGCGAACAGCCCGTGGACGCCCCCGACCAGTTGGTTGGAACGTGCCAGCAACCGTGCCTGGGTGTAGTAGGTCGAGTGGGCGTAATAGCTGATGGCTATTGCCTCGAGCACGACGAACAGCACCACGACATAGACGCTTCGGATAAACTCTAAGAGCTTGCGCAAGGTTTCTCGTTAATTTGAGATTGCGGACACTGGGCCCGCAATCCGTTTATGTGACTACACACTCCCGTCCCGGCAAAGCGGGGACAGGCCGCAACTATTTCATCAAGAATGAGAAGCGGTTGATATTCTTCAGTGCGATGCCCGTACCGCGCGCAATGGCGCGCAGCGGGTCTTCCGCGACGTGGAACGGGATGCCCGTCTTTTCGCCCAGGCGCCGGTCGAGCCCCTTGATCAGGGCGCCGCCGCCGGCCAGGTAGATACCGTTCTTCACAATGTCGGCATACAGCTCGGGGGGCATCGATTCGAGCACCTTCATCAGCGCCGCGTCGATCTTGGTGAGCGACTTCTCGAGCGCATAGGCGATCTCGCTGTAACTGAGCGAAACAGTCTGCGGCAAGGCCGTCAGCATGTTGGGCCCCGTGACCACGAAATCCTCGGGTTCCTCCTCCAGGTCGGAGACAGCGGCACCGATCGAACACTTGATGGCTTCGGCCGTGCGTTCGCCGATACGGATATTATGCTGCTGGCGGACATAGCTCTGGATGTCGTTGGTAAAGACGTCGCCGGCCGTATTGATTGACTCGGAGCAGACGATGCCGCCCAGCGAGATGCAGGCGATCTCCGACGTACCGCCGCCGATGTCGATGACCATGTTGCCTTCGGGCGCCTCGACGTCGAGGCCCGCACCCAGCGCCGCGGCCATCGGTTCGTAGATCATGTAGACTTCGCGGCCTCCGGCGTGCTCGGCCGAATCGCGCACGGCACGTATCTCGACGTTGGTCGATCCCGACGGGATGCAGATCACCATCCGCAGCGAGGGGGCGAAAAGGCTGCCCGAGGTCTTGACTTTCTTGATCATGCCGCGCAGCATCAGCTCCGTGGCATTGAAATCGGCGATCACGCCGTCCTTCAGCGGCCGGATCGTCTTGATGTTCGGGTTGGTCTTTTCGTGCATCTGGCGCGCCTGGTGGCCGATGGCGACCACCTTGCCCGTATGCACGTCGAGGGCCACGATCGACGGTTCGTCGACAACGACCTTGCCGTTATAGATTATCAGCGTGTTGGCCGTTCCGAGGTCGATGGCCAGCTCCTGTGTCAGTGAAAAAAGTCCCATAATGTCACACCCAACTATTATTTTTCCTAATCATTTTATAATCAACTCCATAAACCCCTCCCCGCCCGAACCGGCGCGAAAAGGTTACATATCCGGACAAAGGTAGCAAAAAGCGAGGGATATTTTTACATTTTTTTATTATTTTTTTTGATTACATTTGTCCTGCGAAACAATCGATCCGCACATGGAATATAAAATCGGAAATGAGACCCGCTGCGCCGTGATAGGCTACGGCAGCTGGGCAACGGCCATCGTGGGACTGCTCACGGCCAACGAAACCCGCGTAGGCTGGTATGTCCGCAATCCCGAAGTGCTCGAAGGGCTGCTCACCGAAGGCCGCAACCCCCGGTACCTGAGCGACATGGAGTTCGACCGCGACCGCATCGCCCCCTCCGACGACCTCGACGAGGTGGTCCGCGAAGCCGACATCGTCATTCTGGCCACTCCGTCGGCCTACCTCAAGACGTTCCTCGAACCGCTGACGGTCTCGCTGCAGGACAAATTCGTCGTCTCGGCCATCAAGGGCATCGTCCCGGGCGACTACAAGACCATCGTCGAGTATATCCACGACCATTACCGGCTGTCCTACAAACAGATAGGCATATTCACGGGCCCGTCGCACGCCGAGGAGGTTTCGCGCGGAAAGCTTTCCTACCTGACGGTCGTCTGCACCGATCCCGGAAACGCACGGTCGTTAGGCGCAAAATTCGCCACGGACTACATACACCTGAGCTACTCCACCGACCTTTACGGCATCGAATATGCCGCCATCCTGAAGAACATCTACGCCCTGTCGGTCGGCATCGCCGTGGGACTGGGCTACGGAGACAACTTCCTGGCGGTGCTGATCGCCAACAGCGCGGGCGAGATGCGCCGTTTCCTGGAGGAGAGTTACCCCGCGGAACGCGACACGCTCGTATCGGGCTACCTGGGCGACCTGCTGGTGACCTGCTACTCGGTATACAGCCGCAACCGGCGGCTGGGACTTCTGATCGGCCACGGATGCACGGTCAAAAGCGCCCTCAACGAAATGACGATGGTGGCGGAAGGCTACTTCGCGGCCGACTGCATCCGCTACATCAACGCCCGCCACAAAGTCGACATGCCGATCGCCGACATGGTCTACAAAGTCCTCTACGAAGGCGCATCGGCCCGCAAGTGCATGAAAGAACTGACAACCAAATTAATCTGACGATAACATGGAAACGATTAAATTAGACATCTCCAAAACCGGCATTGCGGTCTCGGCCGAAATGCAGGCCAAAGCACAGGCCGCCAACGCCCTGCTCGAATCGGGCAAAGGCGCGGGCAACGACTTCCTGGGCTGGGTACACCTCCCGTCGTCGATCTCGGCGGCAGAAATCGAAGCCATCGAAAAACAAGCCGCGAAACTCCGCGAAAAGGCCGAGGTTATCATCTGCATCGGCATCGGGGGTTCGTATCTGGGCGCCAAGGCCGTGCTCGAAGCCATGAGCGACCCGTTCAGATTCCTGCACAAGGAGCAGACGGCTCCCGTGGTGCTCTTCGCTGGCCAGAATATTTCGGAAGACTACACCTACGAACTGCTCGAAGCCGTAAAGGAGCACTCGATCGCCACCATCGTGATTTCGAAATCGGGCACGACGACCGAACCGGCCATCGCCTTCCGCCTGATAAAGGCCGAGATCGAAAAGCGCTACGGCAAAAAGGAGGCTGCGGAACGGATCGTGGCGATCACCGACAAGGCGCGCGGCGCTCTGAAAACGCTCGCCACCAACGAGGGGTATCCGACGTTCGTCATCCCGGACGACGTGGGCGGCCGCTTCTCGGTGCTCACGCCCGTAGGCCTGCTGCCCCTGGCCGCCGCCGGCGTCGACATCGCGGCACTGGTGCGCGGAGCGCAGGAGATGGAGCGTGCGACGGCCGACGGCACGCCTTTCGGACAGAACCCGGCGGCGGTCTATGCAGCCGTGCGCAACGAACTTTACAACGGCGGCAAGAAGGTCGAAATCCTCGGCTCCTATGAGCCCAAGCTGCAATATATCAACGAGTGGTGGAAACAGCTCTACGGCGAGAGCGAAGGCAAGCAGGGCAAGGGTATCTTCCCGGCCAGCGTCACGCTGACGGCCGACCTGCACTCGATGGGACAGTACATTCAGGACGGCGAACGCACGCTGTTCGAAACGATCATTTCTGTTGCCAAACCCGCCCACGAGGTGGTTATCGAGGCCGAGGCCGAAAACCTCGACGGCCTCAACTTCCTCGCAGGGAAACGCATTTCGGAGGTCAACCGCATGGCCGAGCTGGGCGTGCAGCTGGCACACGTCGACGGCGGGGTGCCCAACATCCGCGTCGAAATCCCCGCAATCGACGCACACGCCATCGGTTCGCTGCTCTACTTCTTCGAGAAGGCCTGCGGCATCAGCGGTTACATCCTCGGCGTAAACCCGTTCGACCAGCCCGGCGTGGAGGCGTACAAGAAAAATATGTTCGCCCTGCTGGACAAGCCGGGCTACGAGGAGGCATCGAAAGCCATCAAAGCACGGCTGTAAACAGCCCCGGATTATGGAAATGCGGAACCTCGCACGGGGTGCGGGATTAAAGTAATGTAACGACTTGATTTATATGGTAGTTGCATTTTTGTATAGGAGAGTAGGTAACGAGAAGGCAACGGTTTGTTTTCAGCTTCTTGCGCTCAAATACCGCATTTCAAATAACCTATCGCAAGATACGAAAAATTTTCGAGATGGGCAAATTAGGCAGGGTCAACCGGCGAGTGCAATTTTAAGAAATTAGTTTAAAGAACTTTTTTAGACGAAGAAAATTTTAATTTTCCCGATGTCTTCTGTTCATTGTATTGCACTTGTTTAATAAACTCTTCCGTTAACACAAAGAAATCTGCCCCATTCAGTATATATTGCCTGATGGTTTATTTTAATAAATCAGTTGATAAATATATCAATCTGACAAACAGACTTTTAAGAAGATTTTGCAGGGGTCTTAGTAACGATTTGGAGAATGTGCGAAATTCGCTACTTTGCGTAATCATCTTGTCAAATAACCCTTGTCAAAAACAAAGGTAGGAATTTTCTTTGAACTTGCAAAAATATTCGATTTAAGTGCTAAATACAAAACGAAGGCACGAGGTTATGAGCCTCGTACCTTCTTCCCTTTTATTTCTTGTTACCGTGTTAGATGGCTTTGATGACGAATGGGCAATAAGATTAAAATGGTTTTCTGCAAATTACGAAAAATAATTGATATATAGCCTATTTTCCGGTAATAAAAATGTAGCGACGGTGTTTCACAACTCTGTCGCTACCGCTACAACTAAAACAAGTTTTTAACCTTAATTTTTATCTTCATTACAAATGAATACAAAATAGTTGATATTTGCAAATCATCTGTCCGTTTCCGGTACGAGCCATTCGGGGGCATGAAAAAATGGTATGCCGCATGATAGTGGTCGGAAATGCGCCGGAGCCCGATTCGGATGTGTCGGATGGAAAAAAGGACTCCGTCGTTATACGACGGAGTCCCGGTTTATGAGTGAAACGGATCGGCGGGGTTAGAAATTGCCTTTGTCCTTGCGGTCCCACCACAGACGGGTGCCACCGGTGTCGCCGTCGCCTTTCACTTCGGAAGATTCAGCCTTCAGCAGCTGGATGGCATTGTTCACCTCGACGGTGTTGGAGCTCAGTTCCGTTTCGTTGTACAGCAGGCGGCGCGGGCCGAGCTGCGTGTCGATGATCGAGGGGGCCAGATTTTGCTTCGGACGGAAGAGTTTGGGGTAGCCCGTGCGGCGGTAATCGGCCCACGCTTCGGTCGAGAGCGGGAAGTTGGCGATCCATTTCTGGGTGATGATGCGTTCGAGCTTTTCTTCATTCGAAGCGCCTTCGTCCCACTTCACCGTGATACTGGTGGTCGGATCGGAGTTGTATTCCGGCTTCCACGGGTCCGTATAACCCTCAGGTGAGGAGGTATCGTCGTTGATGTAGCTGCTGATAGCCGCATCGTCGATAACCGCCCAGTCGGGGGCCGTCAGTTTCTTCTCGGTCCATGCTGCCGCGGCGTCGGACTGTCGGTAGCTCTTCTGGTTGCGGATGGAAACCTCGATACCCTTTTCATAGAGTTCCTTTACGCTCTGCTGCCCGGCGTCGGTCCAGCGAAGTTTGGCTTCGGCGCGCAGGAACCAGCCTTCGGCGGCGAACATGATGGGCTGCGGCGTCGCATATCCGCCGGCCAGAAACGAGTAGTAGACGCGCTGGTTGTCGTTGCCGCCGTTCTTATTGCCCAATTCGCAGCCTACGGGAACTCCGATGTATTGCGCTCCCTTGCGGATCAGGATGTCGCTTTCGTTGTATATGTCCTCGTTGTTCTGGTCTTTCTCGCCTGTCGGTTCGGCGGTCTTCTTGACCAGATGGCGGACGTTGGTGGTGAAATAGAGCGGGCGGCGCGGGTCGTTGTAGCCGTTCATGAACGCTACGATCGACGAACCGATGCCCGAATCCAGCCAGTCCATCATGCGGCGCAGTTCGTTCGAGTAGGACTTGTTGATAAGGATGTCCTTGTCTTCGAGGACTCCGGCCTGAATGGCTTCCTTGGCGTATTTTTCAGCATCGACGGGGTTTACCTTGACGATGCGCAGCGCCATGCGCAGCTTGAGCTGGTTGGCGATCTTCTTCCAGAGCGTGCGGTCGCCGTTGCACCAGCAGTCGAACGATGCGAGACCTGCGGTCTCCGTATCCAGTCCTTCGAGCGCTTTGTCCAGCTGTGCGAATATCGCCTTGTAGATATCTTCCTGTTTGTCGTAGGCGTAGCTGCTGGGGCGTTCGGCCAGTTCGTCCGCTGCGAGGACCGACGAATAGGGAACCGGGCCGTAGGTGTCGGTATACTGGAGCAGGTTATACGCTTCGACGATGCGGGCTACGGCTGCGAAGTCATGCTGTCCGGCGGCGTCGCACTGTTTGATCAGCCGGCGGGTGTTGTTGAATATTTTCTGCATGAAGTTCTCGTGCATGCCGCCGCAGAACCCGCGGGCGAGGTCGTAACGCGCCATCGTCCAGTTGCTGTGCGGCACCTCGAAATAACCGCCGTAGTTGTCGATCGACAACGAGGTCCAGTACTGGAACAGGTTCTGGTGGGTGGGGTAACTGAACGAGAGGGGAGTGGAGAACTGCGCTTCGAACGGCAGTTCTTCGGGGTCGATCTCGTAGGGATTGGTGTTCAGCTCTTCGAAATCTCCCGTACAACTTCCCAACAGTGCGAGGGGAAGCGCCATTGCGGTAACGTTTCTAAGAATATTCTTGAGTTTCATAATGTGTAAACGCTTTTGATTAGAAATTCAGTTTCACGTTCAGACCGAAGCTGCGCGTGGTCGGCAGGTTGAAGACATCGAAGCCTTGCAGGCCGTTGCCCGTACCCATCGACACGTCGGGATCCATCGGGGCGTCTTTGTAGAAGAAGAAAAGGTTGCGGGCGATGAACGCAAGGGTCAGGTTCTTCGACTGGCCGAACAGGTTACGGAAAGTGTAGCCCAGCGAAATCTCGCGCATACGGACGTTGGTCGCGTCGTATACGTAATCCTCGACGTTGTAGACCGAGTTGAAGCTTGTCGCGCCCACCACGTCGTAGTAAGCCTTGACGTTCGAGAATTTGATGCCCTCGCGCATCACGTAGCCGCGGTCGCGCGCCCGGCCCGTGCGTTCCGATACGCCGTATCCGTCGAGTGTGGCCTCGGTCATCGAAACGACCTTGCCGCCGATGCGGAAGTCGATGAGCATGCTCAGTGTCAGGTCCTTGTAGCGGAACGTGTTGTTCCAGCCCATGTTCCACTTCGAGTTCATGTTGCCCATGTATTTCAGGTCGGAATTCTGCTCGCCGCCGTTTACGGGGATCTGGTAGTCGGCGCCTTCGGGGGTTTCCGTCACCAGTTTGCCGCTCTCGTCGCGTTTGAGCGTGCGGACGTAGAGGTCGCCATACTGGCCGCCTTCATAGAGGATCACTTTGGCGCCGCCCAAGTTGGAGACCGTTACGCCGTCTTGGATACCGTCGAAAAGCTCGATGATCTTGTTGTCGTTGTACGAGAGATTCAGATCGGTGGACCATGTGAATTCGTTGCCGAAGTCTTGGAACCAGCCGGCCGTCAGTTCGAAGCCTTGGTTCTGGACGTTGCCCGCATTGACGAACTGCGATTTGTAACCGCTCTCCCACGGCAGCGTCACCTCGAAGTACTGGTTCTTGGTGTTGGTCTTGTAATAGGTGGCGTTTACGTGCAGACGGTGCTGGAAGAACTCTCCGTCGAAACCGACCTCGAACGAGTGGGTCTTTTCGGGTTTCAGCGTGCGGAACGGCACCGATTCGGGCGGGTTGATGGCGCCTTGGTCGCCGTAGGTATAGCGCGGATTGGTCTTGTAGACGGGGACGTCGTTGCCGACGATGGAGTACGAACCGCGGAATTTGAACAGGTCGATATTCCGGCCCATGTCCACGAAACGGTTGAGCAGAAGGCTGGCGCCCACCGAAGGATAGAAGAACGAGTAGCCGTCGGTGTAAGCGAGGGCCGACGACCAGTCGTTACGGGCCGTCACGTCGAGGAAGAGCGCCTCTTTGAAGCCGAACGTGACAGCTCCGAAGACCGAGTTGAGCCGTTTGCGCTCCAGTCCCATGGTCGTGCCGTTCATGTAGAAATTCGACGGGTTGAAGATGTTGGGATAGTAGGCGCCGCCGTTGCCCGGAGCGACGAACTTGCTCTGCTCGTAGAGCAGGCTCACGTTGTTCGAACGTGTCTGCATCATGCTGGTGCCGAGGGTGGCGTTGAGCGAGAAATCGTCCCACGTATGGTTGTACTGGGCGAGCAGGTCCGCATAGAGCTGTTCGCTGAAGTAGCGGTTGTCGTCCATTTTGCCGTAGGTGTATTTATTGCCGTAGGACGACGCGTAGTGGTTGCGTACGTAGTGTTCGTCGGCGCGCTCGTAGCGCATGCGGCCCGTGAGCGAAAGTCCGTCGATGATCTGGTATTTGATCGATCCGCCGAATTCGTAGCGGTTGCGTTCGACGACGGGGCGTTCGCGGTTGAGCAGCCAGTAGGGGTTGCTGTTGGTCTCGTCGGTGGTAGTCACCCAGTTCTGGACGTTGGCGTTGAGCTCGCCGTTGTAGGTCTCGAAGTTGCTTTTGTAGCCGTTCCAGTCGCCGCCGCGCGGGAAAGTGTAGGTGCCGACGAGCGGGTTGAAGACGAAACCGCCGGCCGGCTGGTTCGAGATGTGCTGGTTCACGTATTTGGCGTTGAAATCGACCTTGATGTGGTCGTTGAAAAGGTCGAAACCGACTTTGGCGTTGAGCGTGTGTTGCGAGTAGTCGTTTTCAGGGGTGATGCCGCCGGATGTTACGTTGCCGTAGGAGAAGTAGGCTCGCAGGTCTTCGGCGCCGCCGTTGATCGAGATCGAGTTGTTGGTCGTCCAGCCCGTACGGAAGAACTTCTCGGCGTAATCGGGAGCCTTCGACGCGAGTTTGTCGCCCCAACTGTATTGGCCGTTCGCCCCGTATGTGTTCTGGAATTCGGGCAGCGAGAGCGGGGTGTCAATGGTCGTGTTGCTCGATACGTTCACCGCCAGACGCCCTGCCATGGCCGATTTGGTCGTGATCATGATGGCGCCGTTGGCGGCTACCGCACCGTAGAGGGCGGCGGCCGACGCGCCTTTCAGCAGGGAGATCGAGGCGATGTCGTCGGGGTTGATCGTAGACATGGCGTCGCCGCCGTCGCGCTGGGCGCCCCAGTTGCTGTCGACCTGATCGGACGTGATGTTCATCATCAGGGGGACGCCGTCGACGACGACCAGCGGCTGGTTCGAGCCGTTGATCGACTTGTTACCGCGGAAGAGTATTTTCGACGATCCGCCCGCGCCCGTCGAGTTCGGGGTAATCTGCAGACCGGCGGCCTTGCCCTGCAGCGCGTTGATCATATTGACCGACTTGATGTCGGCCACGTCATCGCCGCCGACCGTTTCGGCAGCATAGGAGAGTGTTTTCGACTGACGTTCGATACCCATGGCAGTCACTACGACTGCGTTCAGCTGGTTGGCGGTCGTCGTCATCAGGATGTCCAGTGTCGTCTGACCTGTGTAGGTCACCTCGTAGGGGTCGTATCCTACGTAGGTTACTTGCAGTACGTCGCCGGGCTGCAACCCTTCCAGACGGAATTTGCCGTCCATGTCGGTTGTCGTTCCGCGCGTCGTGTTCTTCACAATCACCGTTGCTCCGAGAAGCGGCCCGGAGTCGTCTTTGATCAGGCCTTCAAGGGTGCTGCCCCCCCCCTCCTGCGCGTAGGAACGCAGAGCGGTAGCCGGCGCAATGAGGCAAAAGGACGTCATCAGAGCAAAGCAGATGAAAAGTGCTCGGTTGGTTAATTTCCTCATAAATAAGTGGGTTTTAGTTGAACAAGAGTAAAGATTCCGGAGTGACGCCGTATCTTTGGTTTGATAGAAAAAGCAGTGTTATAGCGGCATATTTTAATGTTAAAAAGTAGTGTTATGAAATCAAAGATAAATATATTTTAATTAAATATCAAATTATATATTAAAAAATAATACGTGAAGTTCAGTATGTCCATAATGATATTTCGATTGTTTATTTCATTATAAATATATTGAATTTCAGCAAAATACACAAATGTCTTTGTATAAATTTTACGCATGATTTATTCGTGTTATGTTAAAAATATTAACGGACGTTATACGGATAATCATATTTGCAAATTATTCTCGTTGTTATATTGAAAACCATCTCCGCTAATTGGTGAGGAGTACTCTGCGTTTTCCGATGGTTTACGCCTAACTTTTTACGCTTCGTGTCGGCACGAATTTCTTTCGACTGATCCTCGTCCTCGGTTTTTTGGCTATGGGCTGGATTTCGGCAGACACTTCGGCTTTAGGCTTCCGCCCCCGCCTTTTTGGAGGCACTACCTGCAGGCAGTCTATGGCTTTCAGCCGCTCGTATTCCTCGCGCAACTCGTCGATGATCCGTCGGTTGTTGCTTGCAATACAATCGCGCAGGAGTTTTACATCTTCGCGGCTGAATCCGTAATGTTTAATCGTTTCGCGCGTCAGTTCGAAGGGCGCGTTTTCCAGAACCGCCCGACGGCACAGGTAAGCCAACAAATGCGGATATTCCGTTACGAAAATTTCTACCGTCAGCTCCTTGCGGCTCGTAGCGCAGAAACGCTCCTCCCCGTTGAAAGGGTTCTCCATCAATTCCCATTCGGGAAACTTCGTGGCCCATTGCTCGCGAAAAAAATAGGCATTGAAATTAACCCGGAAAGAATCGATGCGGCTGTCGAAGTTTTCGTAATTGTCGTTAAACTCCGCAACTGAAAATGTCTTTTCGTCGGGATGGCTTTCTTCATCGTCCAGCGTAATCCAAAATACCGATTTCGGAGCACCGCACAAGATTGCATAGACAAAATGCGCCTTCTTTTTCAGATCATCGAAAAATTGCCGGATGTCGCTTTTGCGGATGTCGCAATCCAAACAGTCTTGAAGCAGATTCCCCAGCGTATAGGATTTTTGTGGCATGGTTCAGTAGTTATGGGTTTATAGAACAATTCTTAAACGTACGCAAAGGTTATAGGCACTTCGAGAATACAAAATAAAGGGACGACCGAATTGTAATTGCAATAAAATAACGATTGTCTGTTAACTAATCGTGGTTGGTCATCCCTTTTTCTATTAAAAAGACAATGCCAAATACGTTAGGCGATGGTTGTGTGACAGTGATGATGTAAGTCCGTATCGAGTTTCGGCATTGCATTTAACAAATATCTTAAATTACGAACTATATTAAAAAATGCGGAAAAAGAGTAATAATATCGGAGAATGGTTCCTACTAAGGTCTGTTGGAGACGAATCCGTCGATATACTCTTTATCGTGCGCGACAACAGCAAAAGCCTGCCTGATGAGCTTGTTTGCGACAGCGATCATAGCGAGTTTTCCCGATTTTCCGTTTTGCCTGAGCCTCGTATAGGTCTCTTTGCATTGGGCATTGAACCTACTGGCAGGCCAAGCGGCGATATAGAGAAGTCCTCTAGTGTATGCGTCTCCGTTTCGGTTGATATGCCCTTTGATGTTTACCGAAGTTCCGGACTGTTCGTAAGTGGGACAAATTCCGAGATACCGGGACACCTGCTTGGCATTTTGGAAGTAGGTAAAGCCTCCAGTAGTGATGATGAGCGCCGTGGCAAGCGTTATGCCTATCCCTTTGATGGTCGTCAGCAGCGCGAGTTGTCGGCTGAACTCCACTTCGACAAGATCCGTGAGTTCCGCCTGGAGCCTGTCACGCTTCTTTTCAAGGAACTTGATAGTTTCGTCTACGGTATGAGTTGCACCTTTGTCCGGGACAGGCAGACATGCAAGAGAGCCACGAAGGTTCGACATGGCGGTAATCTGCTTAGTAAGTTGGCGAATGACGGTTCTTTTCTGTCGGAGCCGCAGGATGGCCTCTCCCTGTACCTTGAAAGGACGCGGGTTCATCTTCTCTCCGTACAAGGTAATGAGTCGTGCAT
>OLGN01001558.1_pt1 | contig 12534 bp, 10 predicted proteins | sample 1605941 | NCBI WGS metagenome assembly OLGN01 (sample SAMN03283269) | human gut metagenome | biome: human-associated habitat; material: feces | host: Homo sapiens | place: USA | collected 2013
GTCATTTCTGAAACATATTCTTCAAAAATCGGTTGTCAACGTCCGGCGTCCGCATGGCACCGCTACTCAAGAGATGCGCCGATACGCATCTTTCATTGGGACAAGCAATCACAAGGACCTACTGACTGATACTTCCGGCAGCCGACGCTACATCGTCATTAACGTGACCGGTCCCATCGACTGCTCCCCCATTGATTATGAGCAGCTTTATGCACAAGCAATGACGGCACTTTATAAAAATGAACGATATTGGTTTGATGCAGAAGAGGAAGCTATTATGACGGAATCTAATCAGGAGTTTGAGCAATCTCCTGCAATTGAGCAATTGTTTCAGGTGTATTATCGGGCGGCAGGCGACGAAGAGGAAGGGGAGTGGCTGCTCGCTGCAGACTTGTTACAACGAATACAGAAGGCTAGTAAAATGAAGTTTTCACCTCGGCAAGTATCTTATTTTGGGCGTATTTTGCAGAAGTTGGGAGTGAAGTCGTACCGGAGATCTCATGGGGTTTATTATCATGTGGTGCCCATGCACTCTGATAATGAATAGTATTTGTGTGGAATGGGCTAATCATTGGTCAAGAAGGCGTCTATTGTATAATTCGTATTAATTATTGAAAGAAACCTTCAACTGTTAGACAGTTTTATTGTATCTTTGCAGCCTTAACTTATTTTATTTCAAATAATGAAGGAATTTTTGCAACTGATGCGACGCTTTGTGTCGCCTTATAAGAAGTATATCGGATGGGCTATTTTGCTGAATATCTTGTCAGCTGTATTCAATGTGTTTTCATTTACTTTGTTAATCCCGATTCTGGATATTCTGTTTAAAACAGGAGAAAACAATAAGGTATATGAGTACATGGAATGGGGAACTGCCGGTTTTAAAGATGTTGCAATAAACAATTTCTATTATTATGTTTCGCAGATGATTCAGGATAATGGTCCTACTACAGCTTTGATTTTTCTGGGACTGTTTCTGGCTTTGATGACTTTGTTTAAAACTTCCTGTTATTTTGCATCTTCAGCTGTGATGATTCCATTGCGTACAGGAGTGGTACGTGATATTCGTATTATGGTATATGCTAAGGTTATGCGTCTGCCAATGTCTTTTTTCTCTGAAGAAAGAAAGGGGGATATCATAGCCCGTATGAGTGGTGACGTGGGAGAGGTTGAAAACTCCATTACTAGTTCTTTGGATATGTTGATGAAGAGTCCAATCCTGATTATTATATATTTCGTGACATTGGTCACCGTTAGTTGGCAGTTGACTCTTTTTACTATTATTGTATTGCCGGGAATGGGTTGGTTGATGGGAGTGGTCGGAAGAAAACTGAAACGCCAGTCACTGGAAGCACAGGCAAAGTGGAGTGATACGATGTCGCAATTGGAAGAAACACTGGGAGGTTTGCGCATCATCAAGGCTTTTATTGCGGAAGATAAAATGATTAACCGCTTCACCAAATGTAGTAACGAACTTCGGGATGCAACAAACAAGGTTGCTATACGTCAGGCTATGGCACATCCGATGAGTGAGTTTTTGGGAACCATTCTGATTGTAGCCGTACTGTGGTTTGGTGGTACATTGATTTTGGGACAGAATGCAACCATCGATGCTCCGACATTTATCTTCTATATGGTTATCCTGTATAGTGTAATCAATCCGTTGAAAGACTTTGCTAAAGCAGGATATAACATTCCGAAAGGTTTGGCTTCTATGGAACGTGTTGATAAAATCCTGAAAGCAGAGAATAAGATTAAGGAGATTCCGAATCCGAAACCGTTGAAAGGTTTGAATGACAAGATTGAATTTAAAGATATCTCTTTCAGCTACGATGGTAAGAGAGAGGTACTGAAACATGTAAATTTGACAGTTCCCAAAGGAAAAACGATTGCACTGGTTGGGCAATCGGGTTCCGGTAAATCTACCTTAGTCGATTTGTTGCCACGTTACCATGATGTACAGGAAGGTGATATTACCATTGACGGAACGAGCATCCGCGACGTGCGTATTGCTGATTTGCGTAGTCTGATTGGTAATGTAAACCAGGAAGCTATTTTGTTCAATGATACATTCTTCAATAACATTGCTTTTGGTGTGGAGAATGCGACAATGGAACAAGTGGTAGAGGCAGCAAAGATTGCCAATGCACATGATTTCATCATGGAGAAACCGGAAGGATATAACATGAATATCGGTGACCGTGGTGGAAAATTGTCCGGTGGTCAGCGCCAGCGTATCAGTATCGCCCGTGCCATCCTGAAGAACCCTCCGATTCTGATTCTCGATGAGGCTACTTCTGCATTGGATACCGAATCAGAACGTCTCGTGCAGGAAGCGTTGGAACGTTTGATGAAAACACGTACGACGATTGCTATTGCCCACCGTCTTTCTACTATTAAGAATGCAGATGAAATCTGCGTGTTGTATGAAGGAGAGATTGTAGAACGTGGTAAGCATGAGGAACTTATAGAATTAAACGGCTATTACAAACGCCTGCATGATATGCAACAACTGTAATGCGGCAATTGTAATTTTTTGATAATGCAATGATATTATTAAGTTTTGATACAGAAGAATTTGATGTACCTCGTGAACATGGCGTAGACTTTCCGTTGGATGAAGCGATGAAAGTATCAGTCTATGGTACGAACCGGATACTGGACTGCCTGAAAAAAAACGGGGTGAAAGCCACCTTCTTCTGTACAAGCAATTTTGCAGAAAATGCGCCGGAGGTGATGCGGCGTATTATGGACGAAGGACATGAAGTGGCTGCGCATGGATGTGACCATTGGCAGCCGCAGGCTTCCGATGTCAGCCGTTCAAAAGAAATCTTGGAACGTCTTACCGGCAGAACGATAGAAGGCTATCGCCAACCGCGTATGTTTCCCGTATCAGATACGGAACTTGAACGAATGGGGTATGTGTACAACTCCTCACTGAATCCCGCATTTATCCCCGGAAGATATATGCATTTATCAGAGCCGCGTACCTGCTTTATGATAGGCAAACTACTTCAAATCCCGGCTTCTGTAACTCCATGGATTCGTTTCCCACTATTTTGGTTGTCTTGTCATAATCTGCCGATGTGGCTTTATCAAAGCCTGGTAAACCGGGTGTTGAAACATGACGGATATTTTGTGACCTATTTCCACCCATGGGAGTTTTATCCGTTGGGTGAACACCCTGAATTTAAAATGCCTTTTATCATCCGCAACCATTCCGGTAAAGGAATGGAGGAACGTTTGGATATGCTTATCCGCAACCTGAAAGAAAAAGGCTACCCTTTTATGACTTACTCGGAGTTTGCGCAGATAAAACTGGCTGAACTAAATAAACCGGACGAAAAATGATTAAATTGGCTATTGTATCCCCCTGTTATAATGAGGAGGAAGTGTTGGAAGAGTCAACCACCCGTTTGACAGCTTTGTTTGATGACTTGGTGGCGAAAAAAAAGATCAGCGCCGACAGTTTTGTGCTCTTTGTGAATGATGGCAGTAAAGATCGTACATGGAGCATTATTAAACAATTGCACCGGACGAATCCATATATAAAAGGAATGAACCTGGCTCGCAACGTAGGACATCAGTATGCCATCATGGCCGGTATGATGACCGCTAAAGACTGGAGTGATGCCGTTATTACCATTGATGCCGATTTGCAGGATGACCTGAATGCGATTGAGGAGATGATCGATGCTTATACACAAGGATATGATGTCGTATACGGGGTGAAAGTATCCCGCCAGGCAGATCCGATGCTGAAACGTCTTTCCGCAACCGCTTTTTATAAATTACAGCACCGGATGGGAGTAGAGACAATCTACAATCATGCGGATTTCCGTTTTTTGAGTAGGAGAGTACTGGAACAGCTGTCTCATTATCAAGAACGTAATGTCTATTTGCGTGGTATTATCCCATTGCTGGGTTTTCCTTCTACTACGGTAGATGACGTAATCCGGGAACGGACAGCCGGAACCTCCAAATATACAGTAAGAAAGATGTTCAGCCTGGCCTTGGACGGAATAACCTCTTTCTCGGTGAAGCCTATTTACGGTATTGTTTATCTGGGAATTATATTTGTTTTTATCAGTATACTGATAGGAATTTATGTATTGTATTCTTTAATTTCGGGTACGGCAGAGCATGGCTGGGCATCTTTGATGTTGTCTGTCTGGTTTGTCGGTGGAATTGTTCTAATGTCAATAGGAGCTGTCGGGTTGTATATTGGGAAAATCTATAAAGAAGTAAAACGTCGTCCGCTCTATAATGTGGAAGAAGTACTATACGATGACCAAGATAAGTAAAGCTATATTTGACAGGCATCCGGACTGGCGGGATAAGTTCTGGCAATTCGTTCGTTTCGGAGTTGTTGGCACTGTATCCTCGGCTATTCATTACGGAGTGTATTGTCTGGTTTTACTGGTTGCAAACGCCAATATCTCTTTTACGGCAGGTTATGCCGTCGGATTTATTTGCAATTATTTCCTGACTACCTTTTTTACTTTTCGTTCCAAGCCCTCGTCTCGCAATGCGGTTGGGTTTGGCTTTAGTCATCTGATTAATTATCTGCTTGAGATTGGTTTATTGAATCTCTTCCTTTGGATAGGGGCAGGCGAACTTCTGGCGCCGATACTGGTGATGATAATTGTAGTACCTATCAATTTCCTAATTCTTCATTTCGTTTATATCTACAAAGGGAGAAAATAATTTTATTAAATCTCTTTCATTTAATTCATAAAAAGAAAAGGCTATTATGAAACGTTTTCTAAATCTTATTGTATATATACTTACGATACATGTTTCGGCTTTGCTGATCGCAGGACTGTTTCGCCTGGTACTTTTTATCTCATCCTATCATCAATTGACTTCTGAAGCCTTGTCGGATAAGAGCCTTTCAATGCTTGCTTTTGTGCATGGTGTCTGGTTTGATAATGTGATCGGTTGTTACATACTTTTGTTGCCGCTGACAATTGCGGTGGTGTGTGGAGTCTGCAACTACTATGGGAAAGCATTGTTCCGTTTCTTCACAATCTTTTTCAGTGTGTTTTATGGACTGGTCTATTTAATCAGTGCGTCGGACATACCCTACTTTGCCTATTTCTTTAAGCATATCAATTCTTCTATATTCGAATGGTTCGGTTATGCAGGAACTACCGCCGGAATGATATTGGGAGAAAGTGCCTATTACTTGTCCATCGGATTATTCCTGCTCTTCTTGGCCGGGTTCATAGTATGGCTTGTCTGTCTGTCGCGTTATTTCCATCGTCGTAGCCTTACTATTTCCGCTTCGTTCCCATTTTGGAAGAGAGGAGTTGTGGTTCTGGTCGGAGCTTGTCTGATCGGCCTCTGCATCTTTGGAATTCGGGGGCGTACAGGTTATAATCCGATCAAAGTGAGTGCGGCATATTTCTGTCAGGATGCTTTTCTGAATCAATTGGGAGTAAGTCCGACTTTTAATCTGTTGACGAGTGTGATGGATGATATGCGTCCTGAAAATAAATACTTGCATCTGATGGATGAACAGGAAGCCATCACCAAGGCGCAAGCTCTGCTCAACCGTCAGGGAGAGGTAGCTGTCTCACCGTTGGCTGTGTACAGACATGCTTCAAAAGCAGATAGTGTGCAGCAAGGTCGCCCCAATGTTGTACTGATTATGATGGAATCCATGTCCAGTAAACTGATGAAGCATTTCGGGCAATCAGAAACGCTGACTCCTTTCCTGGATAGTCTGTATACCCGTTCTATTAGCTTCCGTAATTTCTATTCGGCAGGAATCCATACGAATCATGGTTTGTATGCCACCTTATATTCTTTCCCGGCGATGATGAAACGAAACCTCATGAAAGGCTCTGTCATTCCCCGCTATTCGGGACTGCCTACTGTCCTGAAAGAAAACGGTTATTATAACCTTTTCTTTATGACGCACGAAGGGCAGTATGATAATATGAACGCTTTTTTCCGGACAAACGGCTATGATGAAGTGTTCTCACAAGAAAATTATCCGGCTGATAAGGTTGTGAATAGCTTCGGAGTACAGGATGATTTCCTGTATGACTATGCAATTCCGGTATTGAATCAGCGGGCTGCCACCGGAGAGCCTTTCTTTGCTACTTTGCTGTCCATCAGCAATCATCCGCCGTATGTGATACCTCCTTTCTTCCATCCGAAAACGAGTGAACCCGAGACGCAGATTGTTGAGTACGCGGATTGGGCTTTGCGTAAGTTTTTTGAAGAGGCACGTAAACAGCCCTGGTTTGATAATACGATATTTGTGTTGGAAGGAGATCATGGCAAATTGGTGGGAGACGCCGAATGTGAGCTGCCGGAATCTTATAACCATATCCCGCTGATGATTTACTCCAGCCGTATTCATCCGGAAGAGAAAAACACTTTTGGAGGTCAGGTAGATATACAGCCTACGATATTGGGGCTGTTGAATATTGATTATCTACAGAATAATTTTGGAGTGGATTTGCTGAAAGAAGAACGTCCCTGTATGTTTTATACTGCCGACAATATGATTGTGGGACGCAATGATACGTTATTGTATCTTTATAATTACGAGACGCAGCAGGAATTTACTTATCATATAGACAATGGCAAATTGAAAGCCGTTCCGATGGATGATCGCTTTTTGCCTTTAAAAGAATATAGTTTTTCCATGCTCCAATCGGCAGAGTTCCTTGTGAAGCATGGAAAAACGGTAAATTCTGTCCCTGTTACTCAACAATAGGAGTAGTTTCGGTTTTTTCAGGCTGTTCGTTTTTAACGAACTTGTATACTTTGGCTATTTGCCGGAGCACTCGTTTAGGAGATTCGTAAACCTGTTCGAACTGATACCCCTCTTTCTCAAATTCAGGAAGATATTTCTCTGCGTCATTGGTGCCGATCAACAAGAAACCTTTGGCAGGACGTTTTTGGTAGAAGTTGTCGAGACGGTTATGCAGGTAGAAATTAATCTCGAAGTAATGTACAGGGTCACCTGCTGCATGCAGACTTTCTTCAATGAATTCGTACATAGTCCCTTCGCTTTCCGGCGCAATCTTTTCGATCTCTGCAGCGACGAATTTGACGGATTTCGAATTTAATGCTGCCGGCTGATAAGCACCGTCTAATGCAAGGTATAATCCCATGGTAAGCACGACGAGGGCATACAGGAAGCGGTTGCTCAATGCATGTTTCCGTTGATAGAACCACCAGTAGATACCGAGGACGGTAGGAACGGCAATCAGCAACAAGGCTCCTGCACCGCTGATATTTTGTATGGCGCGCATGAAATTAATGTTGTCCTGTGCGTGACGGCCGTGGAAGATTGTTTCAGGGATGAGCCCGCATTTTAATACAATGAAGCAAGTGAACAGCAACAGGCTGATTACCGCAAGAATACTTCCATATACTTTGATGACTTTGGATTGCTTCTTGACCAGATAAAATAGATATTTGGCAAGGAAATAAGCAATGAAAGGATAGATAGGCATCAGATAGACGCTGCGTTTGCTCTGCGGAATGCAGTAGAAAACGAAGATGACGACAATACTGGTGAAAGAGAATAAATCCACCGGATCCATATTCTTTATCCAAGCAGTGAAACGTTTCCACCAAGCGGCAGGCTGGATATTGAATTTATGGTAAGTCAGGCTGAACAGGGAAAGTACGACTAACAGTGTCCAGGGAACATATCCGGCAAACAAGGTCACGAAATTATAGTGCCAGGGGTTCACGCATGAATTATAGCTCATGGTATTGGTCATGCGACCGAGGTTTTCCTCCATCACTAATGCGATGAATTCTTCTCCACCTTGTTGGTAAGCAGCTACGTACCAGCAGATAGGCAGGATGAGAGAAAGGATAGCCCAGGCGGAAAGTAGCAGGAATGCCTTGAAGAAGTTGACACCCCGGAGTAACAAGAATATGCCTACAACTAAGCATGGAATGATAGTACCTACCGGTCCTTTAGTCAGTGTTCCGCAACTCATCAGGAGAATGGCCAGCCAGGGAATACCTTTAAGCCCCTTCTCATACCATCTGTAGAGACAATATAGAGCGCCAACGGTGAGCGCTGTCAATACCATGTCCACCCGGCAGTTGGCTCCGGCCCGGTGTAATTCGAAATTAGTCAGGGTAATAAAGGCGGCCAATAACGCCAGTTGCACTCCTTTTCTTTTGGCAAAGAACAGAAAGCCGCAGAGAGTCATGGCAATCAAGGCGATGGCGGACGGCAGGCGGGAGGTCATTTCTGTGACTTGCCCTCCGTTCACTACTGCTGATACAGCAGCGATGCTCCAATGGAAGAAAGGCGGTTTATAAGCCATTTCTCCTCCGTTGTTTCTGGGTAAGATCCAGTTTCCGCTATCCAGCATGGAATAGGAAACAATAGCTTCGCGAGGCTCACCTTTCGTGTGGTATTCCGACAAGCCGAGGAAAGGCAGGATAGTAACTACGCAAATGACTAATAACAGCCAGAAAGCTTTGTTTGAAGTCAATGTTTTCATCTTTTCTTATGATTGAAATTTATGTTCTTTTATTTTCTGCCGAAGTCGGCCGGAATTTCTCCCCATTCTTTCGTTTCCCATTTCAGGATACGAGTGGTATATGTATTTTCCCGCAACCATTTTTCTGCCCGTTCGATCAATAAAAACAGTTCTTCCGTTTCCGGAGTGCGGGGGAGCTTGGTTTTGCACTTCTTCTGCCGTACCCAGCTGATCGCATTGGCGCTATCACTGTAAATAGGCATGTCGAAACCTTTGTTCTTCAACAACGCCAACCCGTGTACGATGGCTAGAAATTCGCCGATATTATTCGTGCCTTTCATCGGGCCGAAATGAAAAATTTCCTGCCGGCTGGCAATGTGTACTCCACGATACTCCATCGGTCCCGGATTACCGCTACAGGCTGCGTCGACTGCCAGGCTGTTGTCGATCACGCAAGAGGGTAAAGTATCTGACGAAGGTTTGGAACCTCCTGATTTAGACTTTGCGTTTTTGCCGATATAAGCGTATGGAGACATTGTCAGCGCGCGTTCCGCTTCTTCGCGCGTATCGAATGATTTGTATTTGGCAGCTTCGTATCCTTTGATTTGAAGCTGGCAGTCTGTCCAGGAAGTGTAAATCCCGGGTGTGACGCCTTCCCATACGACATAAAATTTTTGTTTTGCCATTTTTCTGACGATAAATTTAGATAGTCAATGAATTGACGCTGCGAAGGTACAAATATATTCTCTAACTGAACAAGTTAGGGGGGATACTTGTTATAAAAAAAAGAGAGTTTTAAGAATATAAAATAAGAAAGGAACTATGATGGAAAGATCTTTTAGTGAAGCTTTGAAACAACGTCGGACTTACTATTCAATTACTAATCAGTCACCTATATCCGATCAGGAGATCGAATGTATCGTTAATATGACCGTGCGTCACGTACCGTCAGCATTCAATTCACAGACTACACGTGTGGTGCTCCTGTTGGGAGAATCTCATAAGAAACTGTGGCAGATCGTGAAAGATACATTGAAGAAGATTGTACCGGCTGAAGCTTTTGTAAAGACAGAAGAGAAGATAGATCATTCCTTTGCCTGTGGCTACGGAACTGTACTGTTCTTTGAGGATCAAAAAGTAGTGAAAGGACTTCAGGAGGCTTTCCCGTCTTATCAGGAGAACTTCCCGGGATGGTCATTGCAGACTTCTGCCATGCACCAGCTGGCTATCTGGGTGATGCTTGAGGATGTAGGTTTCGGAGCATCGCTGCAACACTATAACCCGTTGATTGATGAAGAAGTGCGCCGTGCATGGAACTTGCCGGAACATTGGCATCTGATTGCGGAAATGCCGTTCGGACTTCCTATTGGCAAACCGGGTGAAAAAGAATTTCAGCCGCTTGAAGAACGGGTGAGAATCTTTAAATAAATCGGGAATGAAGAATGAATAATGAAGAATTGGATGGCATAATGGCTAAAATTCTTCATTCTTCATTCTTCATTCTTCATTAAATGATTAATTTTGTGAGCAAAATTAGTCATTTATGGTTCGTATCTTTCTTACCGGCTATATGGGTGCCGGAAAAACGACGTTGGGTAAAGCATTTGCCCGGCAAATGAATATACCGTTCGTTGATCTGGACTGGTATATCGAAGAGCGTTTTCACAAAACCGTTGGAGAATTATTCACTGAACGAGGCGAAACAGGATTCAGGGAACTGGAGCGGAATATGCTTCATGAAGTAGCCGAGTTTGAGAATGTGGTAATTTCGACGGGAGGTGGAGCGCCTTGTTTTTTTGATAATATGGAATTTATGAACCGGACCGGAAAGACGGTTTTTCTCGATGTGCATCCGGATGTGCTGTTCAGACGCTTGCGTGTGGCTAAACAGCAACGCCCTATTCTTCAGGGGAAAGAGGATGACGAACTGAAAGCGTTCATCGTTCAGGCGCTTGAGAAACGCGCACCTTTTTATCACCAGGCACAATATATCTTTAATGCAGACGAATTGGAAGACCGTTGGCAGATTGAAACATCGGTGCAATGTTTGCGACAACTTTTGGGATTGTAGAAGTAACAGTCGTTATATTTTGTGTAATCGTCATTTGGAAAGCTGTGGAATGTGTGTAATTTGTGCCTGATAATGGATCATTGTCGGGAGGAATTTTACTGTATTCAGAAATCAGGTAGTTGTAATGTTCTCTTTTTGTTGGAACTTCGTTTTTTTTGAGACTCTTGTTTGTGCATTCGGTCAATATTTGTACCTTGCACTCGTTATGAGATTTTTTATTGACTAGTAACACAAAATTAAGGTAAAGTTCTATATCATGAAAACTTTAAAAGAGAAATTTGGGGAGTTATCCGCTAAAATTAAAGCATCCGGACAGCCTGCAAGGGTATGGTTTCCGCAGTATACACCGGCTTCATTGTTAAGTGCGGAAAACTGGTGGGAAGCATTGGCTGTATGTGAATATGCTTTGGACACAAAAGAAGACGAGAAATTAACAGAAGATTTTTTTGAACTGATATTCAGTGCTTTTGACTGTAACGTAGAGGTCGATCTCAACGCAGAAGAATATGAATTCTGGTGGGAGAAGGTAATGCAGGTATGCGACCGTGTAGCTGTGTTTAGCGGTGCGGGATGGGCACAGAAGGGTGCGCAATATTCTGAAGCCCGTTATGGAAAGCGGGATATGAGTTATTTGTTTCCGTATTACGAAAAGGCTGCCGATATGGGTTGGGCTGAAGCGGAAGCAACTGTTGCCTATTGGCGATACATGGGATTCTATTGCGAGCAAAATAAAGAAGAGGGCGAACGACGTTTTGCCGCTCTCACTTCTCCCGAAGCTATTTTATGGGGAAAACATTATCGTGCTTTTGTCGAAGAATTTACAGGAGATAAAGCGAAGGCGTTGCAGATACGGAATGACCTGCTTGCCGAACTGCCTGAAGGAGAACGTTTGCGTGCTCATGTATATGCAGCACTGGGAGACGCGCTCGACAGGGCGGAAGGCAGTGTGGCAGAGGAAGCTGCTTACTACGAAAAGTCTCTGGAGATAGTTCCCAATCTTTATAGTCTTAAAAATCTGGCTACCCTTTATTTCCGTTATCCGGAACTGAATAAACCGAAAGAACTGGGCTTTGAACTTTGGGAAAAAGCCTGGCATGCAGGTGTGTGGTCTGCCGCTAACTTCCTGGGATATAATTATCAGGAAGAAGAATGGCTGGATATGCCGAAAGCTATTGAATGGCTGGAAAAGGGGATGCTTTATTGTGAATCTTACAGTGCGTATGAACTGGCGCTGATCTACCTGTATAATGATGAATATAAGAACGTGGAACGCGGACTGATGTGTCTGAACCGTTGCGTGGAAGATAACTATATACAAGGTATAGAAGGACTGGCTAATATCTATTTCAACGGTGAATTGGTGGAAGAGGACATGAATCGTGCGAAAGAATTGTTGGAGAAGGCTATTGAACTGGGTTCGGGAAATGCAGCTTATCGTCTAGGCTGGATGTATGAGCGTGGCTTCTTGTCTGAACAACCGGATTATGTGAAGGCGTTAGAGTATTATGAAAAGGCAGCTTCGCTGAACAATGCCGACGGATATTGTCGGATGGCGCTTTACCTGGCTAATGGATACAGCGGTGTAAAAGATGCTGATAAGTCGAGAGAATGTTATGAAAAAGCAAAGAATAGCTGCAATAATAGCCTGTTTCATATTAATGGCGGTAACATCCCTCTCTCTTTTCTATATTGAAAAAGAATTAAACCATGACTGTACAGGCGAAGACTGTGCTGTGTGTGTATGCATACACCAGGCAGAGGCTGTATTAAAAAATATCGGTAATGGTGTTTCTTTATCTGTTCATGCAATAAACATAATGTTATTCACAGTTTGTCTCGGAATATCAGTATGTTTTATTCTTGTATTTAAGATTTCTCTTATAAGTAAAAAAGTTCGGCTTAATGATTGAATAATCCTATTATGATTGAAGGGTATAGGTGTACCCTTTTATTTTTGCACCCTTTTTACATATTTTTAGGAGGATTTATTCA
>OLGN01001583.1_pt1 | contig 12387 bp, 8 predicted proteins | sample 1605941 | NCBI WGS metagenome assembly OLGN01 (sample SAMN03283269) | human gut metagenome | biome: human-associated habitat; material: feces | host: Homo sapiens | place: USA | collected 2013
CTCTCCGCCCTTGTGTTTCATCCTGACAAAGGTACGAAAATTCCGGTTCCGATGAAAAAGTGGTTTTTCCTATCCCTGGTATTGCTGCTCTCCCTGCCCGGGCAGGCTTCGGCCCGACACGGACAGCCGGGCCGATGGCACACCTCTTTCGAAATCGGACCCGACGGCGACACGATCTCGGTCGTCCCCATAAAACCCGTCTTCGTATTCAGCAAAAAAGCTGACCTGCGCCGTTACCGCAAACTGGTCGAAGCGGTGAAGAAAGTCTATCCCGTAGCCCAAGCCGCCAAAGCACAAATGGTTCAAATGGAGGCGGAACTGCTCCGGCTCGAAACGAAAAAGGAACAGAAACAATACATCAAAGGCATCGCCGCAGCGATCAAAAAGGAGTACACGCCCGTGCTGAAACACATGACCCGTACCCAGGGCCGCGTGCTTCTGAAGCTGATTGACCGGGAAACGAAATACACGGCTTACGAAATCCTCCGGGAGTTCCGGGGCGGCTTCGTCGCGGGATTCTGGCAAAGCGTATCGCGTATCTTCGGACAGAATCTCAAGTCGGAATACGACCGAGAAGGGGACGACAAGGTACTCGAACAGATCGTTCTCTATTACGAAGCGGGGCTGCTGTAAACCGCATCCGCCCGCCGTTCACAGACAATCGCCCCTGTTTTCCGTCCGTCTGCAACCTCCGCAGCCACCGACGGCACGATCGAATGCCATCCACCCTCCCATTCGACAGACGAAAATACCCATACGGGCACGATCTCCGGACCACTCCGTCAAAATACAAATATATTTGTATTTCTGTTCGGCATTTTCATAATCTTTGGCTTCGCCTCAAACGCTTCGATCCGACAAAGTGCAGATAAACTTGCTTCCGCACCCGGCTTTTTTCTAATCTTTAACGTCGTTCAAGCATTCCGCCTCAGCAAAATACAAATAAAATTTGCTTTTGCACGCAGTTTATTCGTATCTTTGACTTCGTCTTAGATACTCCGCCTCGGCAAAATGCAAATAAAATTTGCTTTTGCGCTCGGCTTATTCGTATCTTTGCACCGATCGGACAAAACTGCCCGACTTACTTAACCAATTATCGTTCAAATTCTTTATCGTATGAAAAAACTGTTCATTTTCTCGGCTCTCATCACCCTGGCGCTGGGGGGGGGGGAGTTGCAGCGACAGCGAAACAGATGAGTTTCAGAACATTCTGATTCCTCAGGATAACTTATCGGCCTCGATTTCGGCCGATGCGTTGTCCCATACCATCGGTTTCGAGACGACCCAGAGCTGGACGGCATCCGTACGTGAAACCTCGCGTGCCGAAAGCTGGATCTCCATCAACCCCACTTCGGGCGACGCCGGCAAGCACACGATTACCGTCACGCTCACTGAAAACGAAACGACCGAATCCCGCCAGGCGGTCGTCATCATCTCCTGCGGCGGAGAATCCGCGAATATCTCCATCACCCAGCGGGGCGTGGGACAAGACGAACCGGAAGATCCGGACAACCCGAATAACCCCGACAATCCTCAAAAGCCCGAACATCCCGACGTAGCACCCGAAGACCGGCTGACCTGGGTAGAAACGACCTACACCGAGGTTTACAGCGACGGTTCCAGCACCGACAAGAGTTACATGCTCTTCGAATACGATGCCGAAGGTCTTCTGACCGGTTACGACCAATACGATTACGATTCGGAACAGACCGACAAAATCAATGCCTCCTATGAAAGGACGCTCAAACGAAGCGAAGGGAAAATCACGGACGAAGAAAAATGGTTCGAAATCGACGGCAGCAGCTACGAAGGAATGCCCCTTCCCAACTCGGGCGAATACACCAAGGAATACCGCCTGAATGCAAGCGGTCTGGTAAGCGGCTACACCGACCCGGACGGCGCCAGCCAGACTTTCACCTACAACGCCGACGGCACGCTGGCTCGTTCGGAATACCGCGATCCTTCCTATCCCGAAGCGAATTCTACCGCGACGCTTACCTGGCAGGACGGCAACATCGTTTCCATTTCGACCATCGACGGACGGGATAACGAAACAACGACATTCTCCTACACCGAACACCTCAACCCCTGGAACGGCATCGACATAGGCGCCTTCATGATCGGCGATGCAGAGGAGTCCGCCATGCTGCTCGGCATCAGCGGTACGACCGTTAAGAACCTGCCCGCCAGCCGTCAAGACGGCAACAGCACTACGACCTACACCTACACGTTCGACGCCGAAGGCCGCGTCAGCACGATCGTGACCGAAGAAAATTGGCAGGACGGCGGCGGCAGCGGCAGCGAGCGCACGGAATATACGCTCCACTACGGTCCCCAAACCGTTTCGAAACCGGATTACATCCCCTACCTGACCAAACAGGAAGTCGTGGACGAAGGAACGCTTCCCTATATATTCTTGGAAGACAATCCGGACGAAAAATGGTACGGTGTAAACGCCTACACCTCCTATGCCAAGATCCGCAGCACGATGTCCGACGGCAGAACCTGCGAAAAAACCGAATATCGGCAGATCAACATCAATCCCTCGACTCAGGAAGGTCCTGTATTAGGCTACCTTTACATCACGCAGGACGAAGCGGACAACTTCCGGCTCGTTTCGACCTCTTTCAACGAGATTCCGCTGGGTGAAAACGAGATAAACCCCCACCGTTTCGTCTATACGCTGGAATATAACTGCTTCACGGTCAATCTGGAATTCGACGTGTTCTATCCTTCCTGCACAGTCTTCGATCCTGCGACCGGTGAACAGAAAACCCACTGGATGCCGATGCTTCCGCTCGACAAGAACTGTTTCACGGTATCCGAACCGGAACTGCGGTATATGGGTGAAAATACGGACGAAAACGGCCCTATGAGCGAATACTACTACCGACAGGAGTATCTTTTCCAGGTCAATCGGGATGTGGAGCCTACGGAATACGACTACCAGTTGTTGAGCCGTCATATGTACGTCGCACACTATTAAACCGAAAACACGGGGCACAGCCCCATCAGACAACCCCTCCGAGAACTCGGAGGGGTTGTGTCTTTGTCGCCGACACCGAGGAAAATCAGCACCTCCGTTGCGATTCTGCGAATAGTTTTATATATTTGCAAGCGAAAAATCCGGAGCGGACCTGCAACGGCCGAACAGGGAGAACGATTTGCCCGACACCGCTTTAGCTTTGTCCGGACTGAAAAAACCGACTGCAACGACGGCTCCGCAAAACGAAAAATGCTCCAGCGTCGGGCGGCACCGTTTCCCGGCATACGATAACGAACCGAAACTATGTTTGAAAACTTAACCGATAAACTCGAACGGTCCTTCAAGCTGATCAAGGGCGAAGGCCGCATCACCGAAATCAACGTCGCCGAAACCCTCAAGGAGATCCGCCGGGCGCTGATCGACGCCGACGTCAATTACAAGGTAGCCAAATCCTTCACCGACGAGGTGAAGCAGAAGGCCCTGGGACAAGACGTGCTCAAGTCCGTCAAGCCGGGACAGATGATTACCAAGATCGTCCGCGACGAGTTGGCACAACTCATGGGCGGCACGGCGACCGACATCAAGCTGGAGGGCACGCCTGCGGTCATCCTGATCGCCGGTCTGCAAGGCTCCGGTAAGACTACCTTCTCGGGCAAGCTGGCGGCGATGCTCAAGAGCAAGAAGGGGCGCCAGGTGCTGCTCGTGGCGGGCGACGTCTATCGTCCTGCGGCCATCGACCAGCTCAAGGTGCTGGGCGGACAGATCGGAGTCGAAGTCTATACCGAAGAGGGGAATAAAAATCCGGTGCAGATCGCCGAAAATGCCATCAAATACGCCCGTCAGCACGGTTTCAACGTCGTGATCGTCGATACGGCGGGCCGTCTGGCCGTCGATGAGGCGATGATGCAGGAGATCACGGCGATCAAACAGGCCGTGAAACCGGGCGAAACGCTCTTCGTGGTCGATTCGATGACGGGTCAGGATGCCGTGAATACGGCCCGCGAGTTCAACCAGCGGCTGGATTTCGACGGCGTAGTGCTTACCAAACTCGACGGCGATACGCGCGGCGGTGCGGCGATCTCGATTCGTGCGGTGGTGAACAAACCGCTGAAGTTCATCTCCAGCGGCGAGAAGATGGATGCCATCCAGGTATTCCATCCGGAACGTATGGCCGACCGTATTCTGGGCATGGGCGACGTGGTATCGCTCGTGGAACGCGCCCAGGAGCAGTACGACGAAGAGGAGGCCCGCCGCCTGAAGAAGAAGATCGTCAAGAACCAGTTCAACTTCAACGATTTCATGGGACAGATCGCCCAGATCAAGAAGATGGGCAACCTCAAGGACCTGGCCTCGATGATCCCCGGTATGGGCAAGGCTCTCAAAAATGTCGAGATCTCGGACGACGTATTCAAGCAGACCGAAGCGATCATCAACTCGATGACTCCCCTCGAACGCGAGAAACCCGAAATCATCGACGCCAAGCGCCGCGAAAGGCTCGCCAAAGGCAGCGGTACGACGATGGCCGAGGTGAACAAACTGATGAAGCAGTTCGAAGACACGCGCAAGATGATGAAGGCCGTCGCCGGAGGCAATATGAAAATGCCCAAATTACCCGGACGCGGCTTCCGCAGATAAGCGGAATGAATACTTCGCCAACTACTTTATACCCCTTCGGTTCGGGCTCCGAACCAAAGGGGTTTTCCTTATGACATCTATCATATAATCGACCCGCTTCCGGGCAAATCCGGCATCCTCTGCAACCACGCACCGGCAGCGGAAAGGCGATTCACACATACTCTCCGAAATCGGTGTCAGCTCATAATTGGGCAAGCAGAATGCAGGACAAATCCGAAAAGGCTTCGCCCGTAAACACGAAGAACGGATTCGTCCGGAACACCTTGCAGACGAGTACAAGAAAAATATACAGAAATAGGAAAAAACCGGAGAGGAAAACACAACGCGAAGGACCGAAGAAAACGCGTTTTTTCCGGCCCGATCTTCCAATCCGTCCGATAACGGGCTTTTTCCGGAAAAACAGCGGTGTCGAAAAGAGCCGCAACCTCCCTCGGCCCCCCTTATCCGAAAAACGCCACCGACCGACACCTTCTGAACATAGAAAGATGACGCTTCCTTACGGCATGCCTCCTTTTTTCCAAACGGGGATCTTTCCGGTACGGTCAATCCAATCGAGCACATTACGAGAAGATTTTATCATAAAGGCAAGCGACGTTTTGAAAGATGCAACCGAACTTTCGAAGCGACGCACCAGCAAACGGCGCATGAATTTTGCCACGTTTGCTTGACGACCGATGAGCATATTTACATCATCAATCCCTGTTTGGCGTTCTATGTCATTGGCCAATGCTTCACGTTTATCTTCCGGCACATATAGCACTGGCTTGTAACGAGCTGCTTGAAAGCGGTAACTGCCATCGTCCGAATCTTCATCGTTTGATTTTGTCCCATAAATGAGATTAAGCGTGCGCAGATACAAGTCTTTCAATTCCTTGAGGTCATAAGATAACTCAATAGGGTCCTGTGGAATAACCACCTCAATCTTTTGCTTTTTTAGGTCGTCTTTATATGTGTCAATCTGCTGTAGGTCAATGCGTGAACGGCGGATAACCAAAGGCCCGATAATAGAGCGAATTGTGCGAGCTATCTTAGCGGTTTCGTTTTTTACGTCTTGCTTGGAGAGTTTACCTTGACGCTGCAATTCGCGCAGTTCCTTGTACTGGTTGATAAGATCGCGAAACTCAATACTAAGATTTTCCACTGTTTTAAGTGTGGACTTGGTAGGTATCTGAAAGAGTTTCAGCATGGAATAGATGTCGGCAGGGTCGTTGTTAAATGGAGTTGCTGTCAATAACACCACCTTATTACCTTGACAAAGATTGTGCAGCATGGCGTAATCTTCTGTGTATTCATTGCGGTAGCGATGCGCCTCGTCCACTATAATCAGAAACTGTTCATCAGGTTTCTTCAAATCATTGTAATGCGTCAATGCTTCCGAAATTTTACCACTGCTGAATACTGTGCCTGTGAAACCGAACTCGTCCTTATAAGCGTCCCATCCTGACTTCAAGTGTGGGGGTGATATAACAATAGTACGCAAACGGAGGTTGTGGGCAATGGTAGAAGCGATTATACTTTTTCCCAAGCCAACTACGTCTGCTACAATCGTTCCGTTATGGGTTTCGATAGACTTCAATGCAAGTTGAATGGCATCAGTTTGATATTTCAGGTTGAAGAACTTTCCATCGGTAATGTCGAAAGGTGTACGCACATTTGTTTTAGACGGAATGTTAAAATACTCGCTGAGCACACGTAGATAAAGTTTATATGGCTGAAAGAGTCGGTCAATCCAAATTTTACTCTCGACTTTTTCTTTCCAACGATCAACAGTGTTTTCGTCCACAATTGGAATGGCATTTGACCAAAGTTCGTCAAAGATTTGTTTTCCCTCCGTATATTTCCCCTTGTCTGTAAACCGTACATTGATTTCTGTTCTACCTTGCAAACCTTGATAGGAAAGATTACTTGATCCTGTGATTACATCACCGGGTTGTTCTCCATTTTCGTTATTGATGCTATTATAAGCAAAAAGGTACATTTTCGCATGACACGGGTCTTCGGTCTTACGTATTTCCAATGTGCCATTATAAATTTTATGTTGAAATTGACGAAATATTCGGATGGTTTCATCTGTATCGGTATTATCCGTTTCATTAATGAGTCTCACTAAGTTGTTGAAATATTCCTCACGAACCTTACTCCGGATGCGTTGCCATTCCACCAACTCTTCTACCTCACGGACACGATTTGAAATCCGAGTGTCTATGTCAAGACCAACCAAAATACGGAGATGCTTATCAGCGAGCTTATCGGCAAGCTGTATGTATCCCGAAAAATAGAAATAGCCCACAAGAATATCTACGGCATCCGATTTGGGCAAGATACCCGTGATAATGTCGGAGAGTAGACGATCTTTATTGGTTATGAAACTATGTGCCATATTGAACTATGTTTTGTATTCTTTATCAATCAAAAATAATAGTTTCGGTCATATCAACATTTATTCTATCCATACCGTCAACGATTATTTTTCCATACCAATGTCCTAAATCTGCTTTGCAACTCACTCAATCGTTCCATAATCTCATCGAAAGAAGGTGCATTGGCATAGATGAAGCCAATTTGCATCTGCTTATAGTCGTCACGCAAAACATCTTCGATGCTTTTAGGAGGCAGGAACGATATTGTGTGTGGAAGATGACTCGTATAGTCCAATCCACTCCAAGCCGTAAACTTTTTACGATGAGTCACAATGTCCTCGTATAATTGTACATCCTGCATTGCTTCCATAGCAAACGGTTTATCCATCATCTTTACAATGTCATACATGTGTCGTGTGATACGTTCGATATGCGTACAGCCATTGGGACGGTTAAACTCTTCATGTAAAAGAAAAACCTTTTCCAGGAATGTTCGTCCTGGCACTACGGTAGGAACAGTGAATATAGGTAATGAGAACTCTTCACCTGGATAAGCCTCTTCTATCATAGAACGCATTTTCACATCTTCTGACGGTTCCATGAGTGAACGACAACTTATCTCAACCTTGACTCGTTCGGGTATATATTGCATTTTCGTTTGCAGCACTGAATTATACTCGACAAACAGGACTACAGGATCAAGGTCACTGACAGATGTCTCTGGAACTATAACCTTACAGCTCTCTGATAGCCCAAACTCTTTTAATCTGGTCTCAACGTCGAGCGCGAAAGAGCCATCTATGAACTTCTTGGAGTCTTTCCGCAACTTAGTCCGTTGACTTTTAGTCTCAATATTTGTAAAGCCGAGATATTGGGGATCTATTGCAAGGTCAATATCTTCCGAAAACCGTTCTATTAATCCCCAACCTTTGCTAAGGCTTGTTCCTCCCTTGAAAACAAAAGCTGCTGCATACGGCAAAGAAAATATGGCACGTAACACCATACTGACCCAGTAGTCCTTTTCTACGGCATTGTCCACAATCCCTTTATCTTCGGCTACATTAGCCAAAATGGTAAGTTGTTCTTCTTTTGTAAGCTTAGTAAAATTCATAATGCAAGTCTTTGTTTAATCCATTGCGGAGCAATGCTGTAATCGTATTTGATTTCATCAGGACTACCATATTTTTCAATGGTTTGTTTTATGATTGCGATCTGTTCATCTGTCACGTTATCTTTCCCTAATTCTTTCATGGCAGCGACTATAAGTGGGAACAAGTCTGTCTTGTAGGCAAAATTGCGAGGTGCGCTACGCTTGAATATGATTTTACGGTTCCCGATAGTAAGTTCCCTTGCTGTGGCATCTGTCAAATAGACTGCATTCATCGTGACCTGTGTGGAAAGTCCCAATTTGTTCAATGCTGTCAATCCACTAGGTATAATACGAGCCTTATCCTTTTCCGCTATAGCGTATGCGATATCTTCTATAGAGGGACGAAGTACACCGAACTTATTCCGTAATGGATATAGATATAGACCTTGAGAAAGACGAATGAGCACCCCCTCTTTCTCTAATCGGGAAAGCGCACGAGTAACTAGCCCATCATTATTCAGATGGGCAAAATCACTCACCATATAAAGCCTGTTCGGTCCGTTTCGGTCTATGATGTTTCGTATTTCCTTTGTCAGTATCGTCTTCATATCCACAATGATTCCACTTGCAAAGATACGATATTACTCTTGATGTAGCAATAAAATGTCCGAAATTCTTAAAGAAAATCGGACATTATAGAATGCTTTGCGGCTTAATACCCCGATCATGAACCGAGTACATTAAGTTAAGGTTATCATAGTTCGCCAATGGGTTGTTCTAACCAACCCTTTGGCGAACATTAACACCATACCTCAAAATGAAGAGCTTTTATTAGACAGTGGAGCAAAATAATAATAACCTTTGGGAAACCGACAGAATATGGGAACTATACGGTATCAAATAAAAGATAAATACTAATATATAAATTGATTATCAGATTAGTATATAATCATTCTCGGTTCAAGGGTGGAGTCGATTTCGCTTATTCAATAGAAGGTTCTGACAAAACCCGAAGAAAATAAACGCTGCAATACCCCACACTTGAATAGATATGGAATATGCAGACGCAGAATACGTCCTAGCCATAATCTAAACAAGAAATGAGTGTCGTACGTTGTCCTTTCTTCTAATGAAAACTGTCAGATTTTCTATTGAGGACAAAGTGAAAACACTTTCCGTATGTCTGCACCGGAGCACAAGACTTCGATGTAAGGCAAAGATAATGACATTTTTTTCGAAATACAACACTCACTTTAGGGTATTGCCCCGTCAAGTTCACCAAAAGAAAACAGAGAGAGACCGAAACCCACCATTTTTCGCTATCTTTGCCTTGCCGAAAAACAGTGCATATGAACCGAGAAATCCTCCGATTAGCCGTTCCGAACATCATCTCCAACATCACGGTCCCCCTTATGGGTATCGTGAGTTCCGCCGTCGCAGGACACCTGGACAACTCCGCAGCGACGATCGGGGCACTCGCCATCGGCGTATCCATCTTCAACTTCATCTACTGGAACTGCAGCTTCGTGCGCATGGGTACCAGCGGACTCACGGCGCAGGCTTTCGGTGCAGGAAACTTCCACGAATGCACCAACATGCTCGTCCGGGGCATTCTGGTCGCAGCGATCCTCGGCCTGCTGGTTATTTGCTTCCAAAACCCTCTGGGGCGACTGGCACTATGGGCCATGAACGGCAACGAAATCGTACACGACTATTTCTACGCCCGCATCTGGGCGGTACCCGCCGGTATCATGCTCTTCGGATTCAACGGCTGGTACACAGGCATGCAGAATGCCGTGATCCCGATGTGTATCGCCGTCACGGTGAATATCGTACACGTTTCCACGAGCCTGTGGCTCGTATTCGGACACGGCATGGGCATCACGGGCATCGCCTATGGCTCGGTCGTGGCCCAAAATACGGGGGTCCTGCTGGCGGTCCTGCTGCTTATCCTGCGATACCGCAAAATTCTCACACGGTTTACGTGGCGTGAAGTGGTGGACTGGGAACCGGTGCGGAAATTTTTCCTCATCAACCGCGACATCATCGTCCGTACGCTCTGTATCGTAGCCGTATATACCTTCTTCACGGCGGCATCGGCCCGTATGGAGGACCCGATCCTGCTGACGGTCAATACGCTTCTGCTCCAGATATTCACCCTTTTCTCCTACATGAACGACGGCTTCGCCTATGCCGCCGAAGCCCTCACGGGACGCTTCATCGGAGCCCGGGACGAACAATCGCTGCGTCGCTGCCTGGGACGTTGTCTGGGCTGGGGCACACTGATCTCGGTGCTGTTCGTCGGCATATACCTCATCTGGTGGCGCGACCTGTTGGGCATTTTCATCAAGGCCGGAACTCCGGACGCAGCACAGGTCGTTTCGACGGCGGGTAATTACATCGTCTGGATCATCCTCATCCCGCTGGCCAGCGCCATGCCCTTCATCATGGACGGTATCATGGTGGGTGCGACCGAAACCAAAGTGATGCGCAATTCGATGCTGCTCTCGACCGTCGCCTATTTCGGTATCTTCTACTCGCTCTATCCCGTCATCGGGAACAACGCCCTTTGGCTGGCCTTCACGCTCTATATGTTCCTGCGCGGCACGCTGCAACTCCTGATGACCCGGCGCCTGCGGCTCATCTATCGAAAAGCTGCGGCATAAATTTCCCGACGTATCTTCGCCCTGCAAAGGACGGCCCTTCCTCTCCGCCGATCCAAATAACCGGGGTTCTTCGTCCGGCAGATCCCTTCCTCTTCAACTACTGCATACACCGTACTGCAATAAATTTTCAACAGTAACGAAAAGATTATACGGATCTTTCCTCTTTTGCACCGCTGCCGCCATTTCGGCACAGGGTACAAATGTGTCTGTAAACAAAGTGATCAGTTGAAAAACAAAAAGCCCGGAGCAAAACGCTCCGGGCTTTATTTGGAAACCAACGTTCGAATTACATCTGTTTGTAAAGCTCGTTGTATTTCTCGTATTTCTCCATCATACCGGGTTCGTCGCGCAGACGATAGCAAAGAGTCTTGAGCAGCTGTACGGGATCGGGATTCTGCGGCATAATCTCATGGGCAACTTCCAGATAGGGAACAGCCTGCGAATAGATCGAAAGAATCTCCTTCTGGTCGGCTTCATACTCGCCCGCATTGGTATATTCTTTCTCATTGGCCTCCTGATTCAGTGCATCGGCCTTCATAATGATGTAGTAACCCGTAAAGAACTGCGCTTCGTAAGACTGAGGATTCAGTTCGATCGCCTTCTCCAGGGAGGCAATCGCCTCATCGTAATCCTCCAACGAAACGAAGATCTGGGCACGGCTGAACCACAGTTCGATGTTCTGGGGATCACCGGCAATCGCATCGTCGAGCATCGTAACCAGCTCCGACGAATCGCCCAACCCCTCTTCCATCGAATACAACATAATCAAACTCTTGAGAATATCCTGATTCTTCGGGAATTTAGTAATACCGGTCGTCAGGGCGTCTTTGGCTTTCAGGACATTGGCACGGTCCGCCTCACGCTGGCCATAATAGTTATGGAACAGGTAGTAATAGATCATACCGTTGTCATCCGTATATCCCATTTCAAGCGCCTTATTCAGCAATTCCACGCCGCGAGCATATTCAGCAGCGTCCTTCTCGCCGGCAGCAGCGGCCAGATAGCCCGCATAGTAAAGGCGCGAAGCGTCGGGAGTACCGCAAGCCGGACTCATCTCCGCACGGAAAGCGGTTTCGAAAGCCTCCGAACCGAGTTTGTATTCACCGATATTATTGCAAGCATCGCCCAATTGCGAACAGTAGTTGCTGATCGCCATAAGCTGCTCCTTGACTTTCGGACCCTGCTTGGAATCGAGTTCGTAAGCCTTGTTCAAAGCAGCGATCGCCTTATCGATAGCACCTTCCTTTACAGGTTCTATCTCCTTCCAGCCGATGACCTGTCCATTGGAAACATAAACGGTCAAATAATCGTAATTCTGTGCGGCCACCGACATCCCGTTGATCGTCACTTCGTCGATCGACTTCGGGCTGCCGAATGTCATATCCAGCTGCAGGCCGAGTTCTCCGACATAGAGGTCTTTGGTAGGAGCGAGTATGGCCTCGACATAGCTCTTACCCAAATTGAGCCAGGTAGCGGCTTTCGCTCCCTTCTTCGCATCGGCACTCGCCGTTTCGTTCTTTTCGATCTTCTGCAACAAGGCCTCCTTGTTGATTTTCTGTGCCTGGGCAGCAGTTCCCAACAAGGCAACGGCGGCCAGGGCCAAAATAAGTTTTTTCATAATGAACGGGGTTTTTAATTTATAGGTATTAT
>OLGN01001585.1_pt1 | contig 12369 bp, 10 predicted proteins | sample 1605941 | NCBI WGS metagenome assembly OLGN01 (sample SAMN03283269) | human gut metagenome | biome: human-associated habitat; material: feces | host: Homo sapiens | place: USA | collected 2013
GCTTTGCTGTGCAGAGCACAGCAAAGCGAAATTTTATCCGAAGCGGGCCTTGCCCTGCGGGTGCCCCCGCTGCTCAAAAGCCGGGGGAGAAGCCGGGGCTTTTTCCGCCTGGAAGAAGGTTTTTTCAACCCTTTCCTGCGCAGCAAAAAAGCAGCCCGGCAGGTTCCTGCCGGGCTGCTCCATCCTTTTGGGGCGTTGGGCCGCCCCGGTTCTCCCCCCCTGCTGCACAAGCAATGTACGCAGCAGCACCGGCGCTCGGCCGGATGATCCGGCGGCGGGCATCCAAACCGCCGCCGGGTGATGACAAAATCTCAGTCGAACTTCGGCTGCTTGAGATAATCCGTGTACTCGCGCAGGAACTTCTTCTCCTCCGGCTTGAGATCCAGGCCGATCGTGCCGCCCGGATTCATGTTGTAGTCGGGGTCAAAGTAGTCCTTGAGCACGCGGAACACGCCGTACTCCTTCTCGCCGATGTAGCCCTCGAGCCAGGGCGCGAACATCTTGCCGATGCCGTGGTGGTGGCTCACGGCCGCGCCGGAGCGCTGGATCGCGTCGAGGATCGTGGTGTGGTAGGCCTTGAAGGCGCCCTCATCCTGCATGCGGGTGAGGAAGATGAAATACAGGTTCGCGCCCTGCGGATAACAGTGCGACATGTGCGTCGTGACGACGGTGTTCGGCAGCGCGTGGCAGATCTTGCGCACGTCGGCGTGCACCTGCTCCATGTTCGACCAGTTGACCGTGCACTCGAGCGTGTCGGTCGTGATGCCGAAGTCCATGAGCGTGTCGCGCAGGTAGGGGTCGTTGAAGCGGCCCTTTTCCCAGCTGCGGGTGACGTAGCCGGTCAGCGGCATGCCGCCGTGTTTGAGCGCAATTTTCGCGATGTTGCGCGCGACGTTGCGGCTGTAGCCCTTCTCGCCGTCGGTAAAGCCGAGGAAGAGGCAGCGCTCCATGTCCTTGTAGCCGAACTTATCGAGCAGCGGCTGCAGCGGCGTCTCATCGACGTTGTAGAGCTTGAGCATGAGGTTGGTCTCCTCCGGGTCGGACAGGCGGAACACGGACGAGTAGCCGCACTCGCACTGCATCATCTCGCGGGCGGCCTTCATGGCCGCGTCCCACGTCTTGAAGATGTAGGAGAAGCGCTTGCGGTTCTGCGGCATCCAGCGGAAGATGCGCAGCGTGACCTCCGTCAGCACGCCGAACGTGCCCTCGGAGCCCATCATGATCTGGTTCAGGTTCGGACCGGTGGCCTCGCGGGAGTAGTGGCTGGTCTGGATGGTGCCGATGGGCGTGGCGTACTTCTGGCTGAGCACGATGTCGGCAATGGTGCCGTAATACGTGCTGTTCTGGCCCGCGCCGCGCGTGACCGTCCAGCCGCCGACGCTCGAATACTCGAACGACTGCGGGAAGTGGCCGCAGGTGTACTGCCGCTTGGCGCCGAAGAGCTCCGGCGCGCTCTGGAGCGTCTTTTCCAGATCCGGGCCGGACATGCCGGCCTGCACGGTGATGGTCTGGTCGATCTCGTTGAAGCTGATGACCTTGTTGAAGTTGCGGCGCATATCCAGCGAGATGCCGCCCTTGACCGGCTCGACGCCGCGGGTGACGCTGCTGCCGCCGCCGTAGACATACAGCGGGATGTGGTGCTCGGTGGAGTAGGCCACGATCTGCTCGACCTGCTCGGTCGTCTCGGGGTAAAGCACAACGTCGGGTACGCTGTCAACGCGCTTGTGGCGCAGACGCAGGATATCATAGGCCGTGAAGCCGTAGGCCACGCTCAGGCGGTCGTAGTCCGTGGTGGAGACATTCTGCTCGCCGACGATCTTTTTGAGCGCCTCGATGTGCTCGGGCGCGAGCTGCACCGGGTGGTCGGAGAGATCCACGGGGTCAAAGCCGATGTCGTCGGAATACGCCTTGAAATCGTCGTCCGTCATCTGGAACGTCTCTTTCATGAGCGTGTACAGAGACTCTTTCGGATATTTGAAGAAGTTCGGGTCGCCCCAGCGGAAAATGGAGCGGTAGCTGTCCGCCGGCGCGGGGGTGAGCACCCACTTCGGCTCGAATCCTTTGTACGGTTTGTTGCTCATTGTGCAATCCTCCTCTTGACTTGGATGAGTTTCTGATAGATCGGGCGCAAGCGCGGATAGATCTTGCGGTAGGCCTGCTCGTAAATGTCGTTATATACCTCGTGATTCCGCTCGTTTGGCTGGAACGTGTCCTTGACGTGGACCATGCTTTTGGCCGCCTCGTCGAAATCGGCGAACACGCCCTTGGCCACGAACGCGACCATGGACGAGCCGATGGAGCACGCCTCGTGCGTCTGCGAGCGCACGACCGGCAGGCCGAACACGTCCGCCGCGATCTGGCAGACCACGTCGCTCTTCGCGCCGCCGCCGCCGATGCGGATCTCGTGAATGGTCAGGCCCGAGCGGTCCTCCATGATGCGCAGCGCCATGTACAGCTCCAGGCACAGGCCCTCAATGATGGCGCGGTAGAAGTGGTAGCGCGTGTGGTAGTCCGAAAAGCCGATGACCGCGCCGAGCGAGTCCGGGTGCAGGATGCCGGCCGTCCAGTACGGCTGCAGGAGCAGGCCGTCGCTGCCGGCAGGCAGGTCGCGGATGCGCTGGTCGAGCAGGGCCTCGGGCGCCATGCCTTTTTCCTTGGCATCGATGGCGTCGGCCGTGCCGAATTCCTTCACGAACCACGACAGCAGCCACAGGCCGCGGTAGATCTCGATCTCGGGATTGTAGTGGTCGTTGAGCACGCCGGGGTAGGCGGGCAGAAACTGCTGCGGCTCGACGTACTCGGTCGTGCTGAACTGGATGGTGGCCGTCGTGCCCAGCGAGATCGACGCCTTGTCGGAATCGACGACGGCAAGGCCGAGCGTCTCGCAGCCCTTGTCCGAGCCGGTCGAGATCAGCGGCAGGCCGGCGGGGATGCCGGTCAGGGCGCAGACCTCGTCCGTGATTGTGCCGATGACCGTGCCGGAGGGCACGAGGTCGCACAGCTTTTCGTTCGGCACGTCGCAGAAGCAGCGCGTGAGGCTGCCGGGCTTCATCCAGCGGCGGTTTTTGTAGTCGAACGGGATGTGGCCGATCTGGTTCGAGGCCGAGTCGATGAGGTTGCCCGTGAGCTTGTAGTTCAGGTACGTGGGCAGCATGACGTATTTGGCGGTCCTGGCCCAGATCTCTGGCTCATGGCGCATGATCCAGTTGCCGACGGAGGCGGCGTAGACCACCTTCGCCGTCGGCTCCATGCCGGCGACCTTGAAGAGCATCATGTTCTTGGCGGGCATGGCGCCGTTCGGGTCGACGGTGCGCTTGTCCAGCCAGAGAATGATGTCGCGCAGGGGCTCGTTGTTCGCGTCCAGGCACACGACCGTGTCGCGGATGACGGTGATGGTCATGGCGATCACATCCGGCAGCAGGGCGTTGCTGCGCGCGCACAGCTCGCGGCAGCATTCGCACAGGCGGTCGAAGTAGAAGTTCGGCTTCTGCTCGGCCCAGCCGGGCTCTTTCGAGAAATAGGGCTCGGCATATTTGCTCTGCACGACGTCCACGATCCGGCCGTCCGGGTCCACGAGCAGGGCGCGTGCGCTCTGTGTGCCGATGTCGCAGGTCAGCACCAGCGGTTTGCTCAAGATGATTCCCTCCTAAGATTTATTTTTGCTCTCTATATCAACAATTCATTCGGGTCTGTGCCTGAGGAGACTGCTCGTGGCGATGACGTCCACGCCGAGGCCGAGCACGTCCGGGATCACGACGTCGCCGCGGCCGATGCGCTCTGATACGGTGACGGTGCGGATCGCGTCCATGACGTCGAAGATGCGGTCCTTCGGAATGTCGGCCGACACGCGCACCGGCAGCACCGGCGCGTCCGGGAAGGCCGTGCGCACGGTCGAGCAGATGGTGCGCTTGGGCGCGGTCATCTCCGAGATGGCAAACTCCCGGCCGCGGGGGCAGGTGTTGCCGGTGACGGACCAGCCGTCGCCGTCGCGTTCGATTTTCAAGGTGCAGCCGCGCGGGCAGCCGATACAGGTGAGTTCTTTCATGCCTCTGCCACCTCGATCGTAAAGTGGACATCGCGCGCGTGGGCGATGCCGAGCTTGTCAAAGTCCAGTGTGAGCTGCTGCATCTCGGGCGGGCGCAGGAAGGGGTAGCGCCGCGACCAGACTTCCTTCCCGTCCATGGTCAGCACCACGCGGCAGGGGCCAAGCACCGCCGCGCTGCGGAAATACAGCGTGACGCCGCTGTTATCCTCCGTGCGGTCGAGCCGCTGGGGGACGAGATAGCCGAAATCGTCCGAGATCGTGAGCGCGACCTCGTCGCGCGTGTGCGCGGCAAAGTGCGCCGCGCTTTTCCCGGCAAGCTCGCCGGAGGCGGACACGTAGTCCACGAGGTCGTTGACGTGCAGCGCGTTGCCGCACGAGAAGATGCCGGGCACCTCCGTCATGAGCTGCCCGTCGCACACGGGGCCGCGGGTGTGCCCGTCGAGCGGGACGCCGAGCGACTCCGCCAGCTCGTTTTCCGGGATGAGGCCGACGGACACGATCAGCGCGTCGCAGTCGATGCGCTGCTCCGTGCCGGGGATGGGGCGCATGGTCTCGTCGACCTCCGCGACCTCCACGCCCGTGAGCCGGTCGGCGCCGAACACGCGCGTGACCGTGTGGCTCAGGTGCAGCGGAATGTTGTAGTCATGCAGGCACTGGTGGATGTTGCGCGTCAGGCCGGAGGGGATGGGCTTGGCCTCGTACACGCCGAGGACCTCTGCGCCCTCGAGCGTCAGGCGGCGGGCCATGATGAGCCCGATGTCGCCGCTGCCGAGGATGACGCAGCGCCGGGTCGGCAGCTCGCCGAGCAGGTTCGTAAAGTGCTGCGCGGTGCCGGCCGTGAACACGCCCGCCGGGCGCGTGCCGTGGATAAAGACCTGCTTTGCCGTGCGCTCGCGGCAGCCGGTGGCCAGCACGAGCGTGCGGGTGTCGTAGCGCGCGACGCCGCTGCGACTGACGGTGACGACCGCGAAGCCAGTGGGCGTTTTCTCCACACGCGTGACGAAGGTCTGCGTGTGCGCCTCGATGCCCAGCTCCTCGAGCCGGTCGATGAAGCGCTCGACATATTCGGGCCCGGCCAGCCGCTCGCCGAAGCGGGCGAGACCGAAGCCGTCGTGAATGCACTGCTTGAGCATGCCGCCCAGGCGCGCCTCGCGCTCGATGAGCAGCACGTGCGCACCGTTTTCGTGCGCGGAGATGGCGGCCGCAAGCCCGCCGTGGCCGCCGCCGATGACGATGACGTCGTACATCATGCCTGCACCTCCCCGGATTTCGTCGGGCCGAACGTGATGGGCGCGTCGGCCGAGGACTTGCGCACTGCGCTCAGCGGCACGCCGAGATACTCCGCGATGATGCGCACCACCTGCGGCGAGCAGAACCCGCCCTGGCAGCGGCCCATGCCGGGCCGCACGCGCTTTTTCACGCCGTCGACCGTCGGCACGCACACGTTCGAGCGCAGCGCGTCGAGGATCTCGCCGCGGCTGATCTCCTCGCAGCGGCAGACGATGACGCCGTAGTCGGGGTTTTTCGCGATGTATTCTGCGCGCGTCGCGTCGTCCATCTCCCGCAGGACGGGGATACCCGGGCGGTGGGGATCAAAGTCCGGATTGATGGCCACGGGGCGCTCGCGCGCGAGGATGCGCACGGCCATGTCCGCCACGTCCTCCGCGACGGCGGGCGCCGTCGTCAGGCCGGGGGACTGGATGCCCGCGACGTGGATGAGGTTGTGCGTGTGCCGGCCGCGCTCGATGATGAAGTCCTCCTCGAACGTGGGCGCGCGCACGCCGGTGAAATAGGTGATGATGTCGCGCTCGGTCAGCGCGGGCATCGTGATCTTCTGCTTGGCGAACACGTGCGCGATGCTCTCGGGATACGTCGCCGTGTTCTCTTTTTCATAGGTCTCCACCGCGTCGGGCCCGATGAGCAGGTTGTCGTGCACGGTGTGCAGGATGCCGCCGCCCTTCGAGTGCGTTTTGGACACCATGTCGTTGCCCTTCACGGACGCGATCGAGTGCATGAACGCGCCGGCCTTGCGGTCGAGGATGCTGTTCGTGCCGCGGCGGGGGTGGATGGAGAAAAAGCGGTCGTCGGCCATGCGCGCCACGTCCTCGGCAAACACGCCGGCCGCGTTGATGACGAGCGCGGGGTGCAGCGTGCCGCGGTTGGTGTGCACGGCGGTGATCTTTCCGTCCGCGACGTCCATGCCCAGCACGGCCGTGTTGAGCGCGATGCGCGCGCCGTTTTGCACGGCGTTTTCCGCGTAGGCGATCGTCAGCCCGTAGGGGCAGACGCAGCCGGAGTCCGGGTTCGAGATGGCAAAGCGGGTCTTGGGATTGAAGTTCGGCTCGCGGCGCAGCAGCTCCCTGCCGGAGATGAGCTCGGTGTCGGCGATGCCGTCATGATATTTGCGCCACATGCAGTAGCCCCACACGGCCGGGCGCAGCCAGCCGTGCTGGAAGCAGACATACTGCCCCACACGGGAAAACGGCACATTAAGCTCTTTGCAGACCTGATCGTACATGGCGTTTCCGCGGCGGATATATTTGTGCTTGACGCTGCCGCGCCCGAGGTCGATGCCCGGGTGCACCTCGCCGTCGTTGCGCCCCGAGGCGCCGAGCGCGAGGTCGCACTCCTTATCGACCACGAGAATGTCGAGCTTCTGGCGCGTGAGCTCACGCGCGATCGACACGCCCGAGATGCCGCCGCCGATGATGAGCACGTCGGGCGTCTGCCCGTCGAGCGTGTCGTCGCGCAGTGCGGGCACGCGCATGGGCGCGTCCTTGCCGCCGGTGAACGTGATGTCGTTGACGACATGGCACGTGGCGTATTTCGTTGCGGCCATCTGGCCGGCGCGCACCACGTCGTCCCAGCAGTCGAGTTCGCCGCGCAGGACGATGCAGCCATCGGCCAGCTCCGCCGTGACGCGGTCGCCGAAGGCTTTGCGCAGTTTTCGGTTCAATGCGGAGATCTTCATGAAAGACGGGCCTCCCGGAAGATGAGTCGGCCAAGCGGCCGACTGAATACCTCAAATATACCCTTTTTCGACCGGGAAGTCAAGAATGCGCCCCGGGTCAAATCTGCTGAAATTTCCCTGCCAGACTGGACAAATCGCCCAAAATCGCGTACAATAAGACACGATTTATCACATATCATCAGAAATGAGGAAAGCACAATGGCCGCTCCGCGCAACGACAATGTCAAGGAGAAGATCCTCGACGCCGCGACCGGCCTGTTGGACACGCAGACGTTTGCCGACATCTCGCTGGCCGAGATCGCCGCGGCGGCCGGCGTGTCCAAGGGGACGCTCTATTACTATTATAAAAATAAAACGGATATCCTTTTCGACCTCACCAACCGCTATCTCGACCGCCAGTGGGACGAGCTGATCGCCTGGACGGGCAACAAGGACAAGGACACGTCCGTGCACCGGCTGGTGAAGTACGTCGTCGAGCGCAACACCGCCTCCGCCGGCATGCGCCTGCATCTCATCCACGCCGCCATGCTCGGCGACGAGGCGCTGCGCGCCAAGCTCATCGACCGCTATGCCGCCTTCGAGCGGCTCATCGCCGAGAAGATCGCCGAGCGCACCGATGTTGTCTCCGCCGACTATCTCTCGCAGCTGATCCTGCTCGCATCCGACGGCATGATCGTGCAGGAAGCGCTGCGCAACGACAATTTTGACGCCGCCGCCTTCGTGCACCAGAGCGAGGCGTATCTGCGCGCCCTGCGCCCCGCCGGGCAGATCTGAGCGCCAGTTTTCAACAAATGTGTCGAAAGTCACCCTCTTGTCCGGATTTGTGAAAGAATTAGCGTGTTTGCGGTTGACACCGCACGGAACACGTGATATTTTGAAAAGGACTAGGTGGTAGAGCAAGCGCCTGCTCGTTCCGCCACGGTGCCGGGGGCACCGCAAAGGCTTTTTTCGTATGTCGAAGGCGCCGGAATGCACCCGCATCCGATGCCTTTTTACATAGCTGCAATGGGAATTATTTTGAAAGAAGGGACAATATGAAAGACCTGAAACATCTGATTTTCTTCGAAAATCTCCTGCAGGACGCGCAGAATGAGCTCGTCACGCAGGCGGTCAACGACGGGAAAATCGCCCTCGGGTACAACTGCTATTACATCCCCGAGGTTCTGCTCAATCTGCCGGGCTGCTTCTCGAGCCGTCTGCGCGCGCCGCGCTGCGAGTCCACCGACGTGGCGACCTACTACATGACCAGCCGTGTCTGCCCGTATGTCCGCTCCATCCTCGAGCGCGCCATTGAGGGTGGCTACAACTACCTCAATGCGCTCTTCGGCGCCGAGTGCTGCGCGTCCATGGAGCGTATGGAAGAGCACTTCTTCCTCATCAATCCCGTGAAGAACGATCGCTTCTTCGTCACGCAGATCGATCCCCCGCTCAAGGGCGATAAGACCAGCTATGACTACTACAAGGGTCAGCTGCAGCTCAAGGTCGTTGACCAGCTTGCCGAGCGCTACGGCGTGGACACCTCCGATGCCGCCATGCGCGCGACCATCGAGAAGTTCAACGAGCTGTGCGACGTCATCACCGAGATCGGCAACTTCCGCAAGCTGCCCAACCCGCCCATTACCGGCTATGAGTTCCATGTCATCCAGCTCGTGAGCGAGGTCTGCCCGCATGACCTGATCCTCCCGTACCTGAAGGAGACGCTCGCCGAGATCAAAAAGCGCAAGCCCGAGCCGGAGTTCCCGTTCCGTGCGCGCGTCGTGGTCGCCGGCTCCGAGATCGACGATCCCGAGTTCACGAAGCTCCTCGAGGGCTGCGGCGCGATGGTCGTGGCCGACCGCTACTGCTTCGGCAGCTTCCCGAGCCGCGAGCGCATCGAGATCCGCGACGGCGAGACCGCGTTCGACGCCATCGTCCGCCACTACCTGCACTGGAACCAGTGCGCCCGCTTCATGGAGGGTGCGAAGATCGACCAGCGCCATGCTGAGGTCAAGCGCCTTGTCGACGAGTTCCATGCCGACGGCGTGATCTACGAGAACATGAAGTTCTGCGAGTTCTGGAGCTATGAGAAGGTGCTCGCCTCCCATATCCTGACCGAGGAGATGGGCGTGCCGTGCTGCACGATCGAGAAGGAATACGCGCTCGGCTCCATCGGCCAGCTCCGTACCCGTTTCCAGGCCTTCGTTGAGAGTCTGGAAATCAAGAAAATCAATTCTTGAACAGGAGGGGAATGAAAACTATGAATTGCCCTGTTACGAAATTTATTGACTCCAAGATGCAGAGATTCGACCCCCTCTGGCAGGCTCAGAACGGTGTCGGCGGTCTCCGCAGCCGTTACTATGATAAGACCGGCGTCGCCAAGTACCGTGAGTGGCGTGGTCTGCACGACACCATGGTCGACTACCGCGCATGGCTCAAAAACGTCATGTCCATGGCTGCCATGGTCGCCTCCGCGCCGATCCCGTGCCTGAAGGGCTTCTGGGAATACCGCTGGATGGGCTCCTACCTCGGCACGTTCATGTTCATCGACCGTCTGTTTGAGGGCTACCGCGGCCCCGAGCTCGTGATCGCGCACATGAATATGCACGCCATCGTGCAGAGCCTGACCAAGAAGATCGCCCTTGTGCTGTCTCACGACCTGCGCATCGGCGGCAAGGACAGCGATAAGATCATCCCTGTGGACGAGGTCATGCCGCCGCTGTTCCTGACCGGCTTCAAAGACCTGATCCCCATCCCGCTGCAGACGCTGCCGGAGTTCATCATCTGCGATGTTGACCAGCAGCTCGAGCCGTACTACATCGACGTGGCCGAGTCCTTCGGTCTGCCGGCAGACGTCTGCTCCCGCTGCGCGGCGGAGACCGGCGTTGCCCTCAACGACGACTTCCCGCTCTTCGGCAAGGCCATGATCTCCACGAACATGCCCTGCAACGCCTCCGAGGCGACCTCCATGTTCCAGCGCCGCCGCATCGGCCTGCCTGACTTCCAGGCGACCATGGCGATGATCCACAACGAGCCGGCCGCCCACCCGTACTCCGCGCAGGTCCTGCGCGACTGCATCGAATTCGTCGAAAAGGAATACGGCGTTGAGTATGACTGGGATGCCCTGTTCAAGCGCGCCAAGCACATGAACGAGCAGAACCGTCTCGAGCTCGAGAAGTGGGATTACTTCAAGACTCCCTACTGCCCGCTGACCGGCATCAGCGAGACCCTGTACCGTCTGTATGCCTGGGCCTCCGCCAACGGCCAGGAGGACTACTTCACCAAGAACGACCGCAAGGTCATGAAGATCCTGCGCAAGTGCTACAAGAATAAGTACGTCCCGTACGGCGGCACCACGCGTCACCGTGCGTTCCTGTGGGGACCGTCCGCCGTGTACTACACCGACTTCCCGACCTGGACGCAGAACTGCTGGGGCATCAACATCGTCCTGAACATGGACTCCACCATGGGTCACAACATGATCAGCACGACCGACCCCGATCAGGCGCTCATGGATCTGGCGCTGTTCAGCGAAAAGGGCGTTATGCGTCACATGGCCGTCGGCGGCTGGGACAACGTCAACTCCGTCTGGGAGTGGGCCACGAACTTCAACTGCGACATGGTGCTCATGAACGACAACATCGCCTGCAAGGGTATGCTCGGCGTGCACGCCATGATGGAGGAGCAGGCGCGCGACCTTGGCTTCCACTTCATCTTCATCGAGCACGACCTCGAGGACTGCCGCACCGTGCCGCGCCGCGATATGCGTAAGTGCGTCAACGAGTATATGTCCATCGTGCTCAACGAGCAGCCGCTCGACCCGACGCTGGTCGACTTCGACGACTCCGCGGCGTACTAAGAAAGGCAGGTACCGACTATGAATATGAAACTCGCTGCAAAGATCATGGGCAAGGTCGGCCTTGTCGGCTTTATCGGCTTCGTTGCGACCTTCTCGATCTATATGTTCAACCTCGAGAACAAGCTCATCTACTATGTGCTGCGTCCCTTCCTGAACAAGCACTACGATTCTCAGGTGCGCGACAAGCGTATCGTCTGAGTTTTGCGCAAATCGCATAAATCGAAACCCCGCTGCTTCGGCAGCGGGGTTTTGTGACGTTACGGAATTTTTTGATTGTCTGACTGCGGCGGCTCGACCGTAGCTGCCGGTGAAGACAGGGCTTAGGCACACGCTCCACAGAGGACCGCTTCGCTGGGTCCTCTGTGGAAGAGATCGCAGCTCGCTGCAGCGCACGCATTGTACACCAAAGGCGCCCAATGCGCACGTTTGCGAGCTGAGCAGGGCGCGAAAAAGCCCGCGTGCAGTGCACGCGGGCTGATTTTCGCAAGGATCTTGTCCGATCTTACTTGATGCCGTACTTCTTGTTGAACTTATCCACACGGCCGCTGGTATCGACGAGCTTCTGCTTGCCGGTGTAGAACGGGTGGCACTTGGAGCAGATCTCGATGGAGATGTTCTGCTTCGTGGAGCGGGTCTCGTACACGGCGCCGCAGGCGCAGCGGATCGTGGTCGGCTGGTAATTCGGATGGATACCGTCTTTCATAGTCATTCACCTCATAATAGGCTGTCTTGAGCACGGGCTGGTCCGTGGTTACAAAACGCAATCTGAATTCTAGCATACCGGTGACAAAATTGCAAGCGGTTTTCGCATTTTTTTACGCGTCCGGGCCCGGAACTTCGCTGATCTGGCCGCAGCGCAGGAAATACAGCACGCGGCGGCAGACCGGCCGTCCGGTGATGCGCGCCATGGCCCCGGCGTAGGCGTGCAGCTGCGCTGCGTAGTACGCCGTGCGCGCCGGCACGCCCTCGGGGCGGATGCGGTCGGTCTTATAGTCCACGATGACGAGGCCGTCCTTCGTTTCGAACCACGCATCCACCACGCCCTGCAGCAGCACCTGCTCGTCCCCGGCGCCGGGGAAGAACGTCTCTGCCGGGCACAGGAGCGAGAAGCGAAACTCGCGCCGCAGCGTGCCCGCCGCCTCCGCCGCCGCGAGCTGCGCGCCGAGCGGCGTTTGCCCCAGCCGCAGGAGCGAGGCCGTGTCCACGGCCTGCGCCTCGCGCCCCGTGAGTTCACCGCGCGCGGTCAACGTTTCTACCTGCGCGCGGATGCCCTCCGGCGTGCGCGCGTCGGCAAAGTGCAGGTACTGCAGGATGCGGTGCGTGGCCGTGCCGCGCTCGGCGGCGGTGAGCCGCCTTGCCGCGAGCGCGATGTCGGGGCGGCGGAAGGTGCGCGCGGCGCGGGGCAGCAGCTCGGCGCTCTCGGCGTCCGGCTCCGCGAGGCTCTTGAGCTCCGTGGCCGTGAGCTTGGAGGGCAGGGTCTCCGCCCCGGAGTGGGGGTAGCGCCAGGCGAGCAGCGCG
>OLGN01001599.1_pt1 | contig 12272 bp, 9 predicted proteins | sample 1605941 | NCBI WGS metagenome assembly OLGN01 (sample SAMN03283269) | human gut metagenome | biome: human-associated habitat; material: feces | host: Homo sapiens | place: USA | collected 2013
TCTGCGCCCCTGTTACGCAATAGGGGCATTTTTCGGGTGTTTTTCCCGGCTCTTGGCTTGGGAAAAACGGCGATTTTCCAATAGAAATCGCTCCGGCGATACATTCCTCGTCCAGAGCGTTTCTATCGTGAAATATGGGATTTTTCCGGCTCTTGACGCTCATACATAGATAAGCTCAAACTTGACGATTTCCTCCGCTTGCGCCTTGCAGGTGTTCATCAGCCCCACCCATTGCATGGGGTCTGCGGCTTTCAGTTCCTCGGTTGCGCCCGCACCCTCGGCAAGCTGCGGGATAATGAGGTCAAGGCGGCGACGGACGGCGGCTTCAATCTCGGCGCAATGCTCATAGAGGGTTTCGCTTGCGACAAGGGCGGTGTAGAGGTCGGGGCGGTAGCCCTCAAGGTAGGCTTTCCGCAAGTGTCCGTAATGCCCGATAGGGGGCTTTTTCTTGGCGGGTGCGTCGCCGTTGTCAATCAATCTTCTCATGCGCTCAATGCTCCTTTCTCGTCCTGCACAAGAGGAAGCTCGATAGGCTCTTGCGGCTCCTGTGCCTGTTCTTGCTGCTCTTTCCATTGTTTGCGTTTTTTCTGCATATAGCGGCGATTGTACTCGGCTTTCTTTGCCCGTCGGCGTTCCTGTTCGGCTATCGCGGCGATTTCTTCCTCCGTCAGTTCCACTTCCTCGTGTGGGATTTCCACCTTGCCCACGAAGTTAAAGAAAATCTCAATTTCTTGTGTGCGGCTTGCCCCTTTGCCCTCCGCTTGGTGGACAAGGATTTTTTCAATAAACTCATTTATCATGGCGGGGGTAAGCTCGGAAAAATCTGTGTACCGCTTCACAAGAGCGATAAACTTTTCCGCATTGACGCTCTCGCTGCTGATACGGTCAAGCTCCTGTTGGTCTTGGGTAATGCTTGTGTTCAGCCCGTCCAATTCAAGTTCAAAATCGTGTAGCATTTGCTCAAAGAGCTTATCAGAAAGTTTCCCATTGACATTATCCTCATAGAGCTTTCGTATCAAGCGGCTCAATTCATCGGCGCGTTTCTCGCTGCGCTGTTTCCTCTGCCGTATGGTCTTGATAGCCTTTTTCTGCCGTTCCCCGGAAGCGGAGCAGACTTGTTCAATAAAGGCGGCTTCATTGTTCTGCGCGTAGTTGCATACTTCCTTTATCGCTTCAAGTAGCAGTTCATTTACAACAACGGTGCGGATAAGGTGGGTGGTGCAGTAGGTGTCATATCGCTGATTTCCTAAATCGTATCGGGAGCAGTTGTATTCGTCGCGGTCTGGACGCCTTTTCCCGTTTGGTCGCCCCGCCCAATCCCGCGCCTTTCCCGCTTTCCCTCGATGGTTATACATCTTCGCCCCACAATCGGCACAAAACATTAAGCCGGTTAAGGGGTTGGCTTCTCCGATGGTGTCAGTTCTGCGGATTGTTTTTCTCAATGACTGTACGCGCTCCCATGTTTCTTTGTCAATGATGGCTTCCTGTGTGTCCTCGAAGATAACTAAATCCTCTTTGGGTGTCGCTTTGGAGCGTTTGTCCTTGTAGCTTTCCTTGTAAGTCCGAAAGTTTACTGTATGCCCCATGTATTCCGGCTTTGACAGAATATCGGAAATTGTATTGCCGCGCCATGCGTAAGGCTCGGTTGAATTGTAGTTTGACTTGTGATTTCCCATGCCGCGCTGTGCAAGATAGTAGGACGGTCTTTCTATCTTTTCCAACGCAAGAATACGGGCGGTTTCATACGGGCCTTTGCCCTCTATCGCCATTCGGTAAATCCGGCGTACTACCTCGGCGGCTTCCTCGTCAATAATCCAATGGTTTTTATCATTCGGGTCTTTCTTGTAGCCGTATATGCAATGGTTTGTCAAATGTGCGCCGGACATTCCCTTTGCCCGTAAAACAGTTGTGATTTTGCGGCTGGAGTCACGAACATACCACTCGTTCATAATGTTCAAAAACGGCGCAAACTCGCTGCTTTCCCGTTTGTCGCTGTCTACACCGTTGGCAATGGCGATAAAGCGCACGCCGTTTTCTCTGAACATCACTTCGGTATAAAATCCCACTTGCAAGTAATCCCTACCGACGCGACTTAAATCTTTTACAAGGACATGGGAAACCTCGCCGCTTTCAATGCTTTCAATCATGCGCTTCCAATTCGGACGGTCAAAATTAGCCCCAGACCACCCATCGTCGGTAAAGTGGGCGCAGTTAGTAAAGCCATGCGATTTTGCATAATCTTCAAGCAGCTTCTTTTGATTGATAATCGAATTGCTGTCGCCTGTCAGTTCGTCGTCGCGGCTCAACCTCTCATAAAGGGCTGTGATTTTTCCGCTTCCTGTTTGCTTTGTTTTCATGGGTCAATTCTCCTTTCTATGGGCGATTTCTTATCCCCCTTTCATAGCATATAACATCAGTGTAATGTTTTGGCGGCTGTGTGAAATGCTCGGAAACCTTTGTCTGCTCCACTGCAATCATCATGCCCTCATGAAGCTCCGGCAGCTTCTTTTCTTCCTCGGCATCTGATTTATCCTCTGTGGTCTTATAGGAATTTTTGAAGAAATCCTCAAATTCCTTCCATCCATTTTTCCACACTTCCTTGCCGGATACCTTAAACACAATATTGTTGCAGGTAATCTCTGCCTTTGTGGAATTATAAATGTGCTTCTCCCCGGTCGCACACAGCAGACGGTTAGCACACAGGGAAAGTATCTTCATCTCACTCTCCGGTATTGCTTTTAAATCCTGTTTGATGATCTCCATGGTCGGAATGATTGCATGGTGGTCTGTCACTTTCTTGCTGTTCAAAATCCTTTTTATATCCGGATTGAACATGATATTCTGCTCAAATAACAAGGAATTGAAAATTGCTTCGATCACATTTTTCGCTGTTCCCTCCATGTCATTGGAAAGGTACTGGCTGTCCGTTCTCGGATATGTTACTAACTTTTTCTCATAAAGGCTCTGCGTATATTCCAATGTCTGCTTGGCAGTAAAGCCAAACAGACGGTTTGCATCCCTCTGGAGTGTGGTAAGGTCATAGAGCTTCGGCGGTGCTACCCACTTTTCTTCCTTTACCACGGAAGTGACAAGAGCCTGTCCGTTTTCACAGGCTCCTGCAATCCTCTCTGCTTCCGTTTTATCACTGATATGCCCTGATACCGCATCCAGACCATTTCCCATGATGTGAGCCATATAATAGGCTTCTTTCTTGAAATTCATGATTTTACTTTCACGGTCTACAAGCATGGCAAGTGTCGGTGTCTGCACTCTGCCAACCTTTAATGCCTTGCCACCATATAATACAGTAAACAATCTTGTCCCATTGATACCCACAAGCCAGTCTGCTTCCTGTCTGCATAATGCCGAATGATACAGATTGTCATAATCACTGCCTGGGCGAAGATTATGGAAGCCGTCACGAATTGCGCTTTCCTCCATAGAAGAAATCCACAAACGCTTCATCGGCTTTTTGCACCCTGCCATGTTGTAGGTCAGGCGGAAGATTAACTCTCCCTCCCGTCCTGCATCGGTTGCACACACAACGGCATCTACCCTGTCATCGTGCATGAGCTTTTTCAAAATCTGATACTGTGCTCTTGTATCACTTTTCACTTCATGCTGCCATTCCTGCGGAATGATTGGAAGGCTCTCATAGCTCCATTTCTTCCATGCTTCCTCATAGCTTTCCGGCTGTGCCAGTTCTACCAGATGTCCCACACACCATGATACCAGATACTCATTGCCTTCCAAATATCCGTCCTTACGCTGTGTGGCACCAAGAACTGCCGCAATGCTCTGTGCCACACTCGGCTTCTCTGCAATTACAAGCTCCATCTCTATTCCTCCCCGTTTTCTTCATCATTATCGTTGTCACTGTTATCTTCACTGTCATTCTCGCCTGTGTCCTCTGATTCTGTATCATCGCCACCATTTAAGAATGCTTCGTCTGAATCCTGCTCGGCTTCGTCCTCGTCCTCATAATCATAGTCCTCGTCAAGCTCGTCCTCATCTTCATCCTCATCAATGAAGTTTTCCTTTTTCTTCTTAGACTTCACAACATATACCACTCCGATCACAGCTACCGCAGCAATGCCTATTAAAATATATGTAAAGCCGGAACCATCTGCTTTTGCGGTATCCTCTTTCGGCTCACTTGTATCTTCCGTGCTATCTTCGGTGCTGTCCTCAACACTTTCTGCTCCCTGTGTTTTATCTCCTGTGGTATCAGCATTATTGTTTGATAATGCGCTGTCTTTGGTAGGGATTGCAGATTCCAATGCCGCTGAATTTTTCGGAAGTGTCTCGCTGTTATCCGTTGTGGTATTCAGCAGGTCGTTTTCACTGACTTCTGTAAGGAAATACACCTTTTCATCTTCCCCATCACGGTCAATCACAAGATAAAATATCTTTTCTGATGCAGTCTGGATTGTGTAAAATTCCTTGCCTTTTTCTGTGGTCTGGCTGTCACTGCTCTGGTCTGCATCCTTAGAAGTATCTCCCGTACTTGGAGATTGCTTTGCTGTTGCGGAACTGCTTGAAGTTGTTCCACTGCCTGTCTGGGAAACTGTATTTCCATTCACATCCGTTTTTGTATGCTCTGTGACCTGTGCGGTTGCAGAGCTTGGCTTGGTTGCCGACGCATCCACCGGAAGCTGCTGTGCCGGATCTTTTTCACTGCTGTCCTTATTCTCCGGATCGGTGTAATACGGATTGGCTGTTTTATAGATTTCAGAGGTATTTCCTGCATTATCCATGGCAGAAATCGTGAAATACTGATACCCTGCATCGAACTGTTGCAGACGGATATTCAAGGCTCCATTCGTATGCTCTGTAAACTCATAGCCATTGACATAGATTGCCTTGATACCGGAATCCGTATCATGTGCCTGAATGCTCAAAAGACCGTCGCTGACTGCCGCATTTAAGGTAGGCTTGGTAAAATCAAAACACTTGATATAACGGTTTTTCTCGTAGGTCTTGCCCTTCTGGTCTGTGACCTGCACATAAATGGTGCTGTTCTCGGAAATCTCTATGTACATATCCTCGGTAATATCCGTCCAACTTCCATTCTGTCCGACTTTCGCCTGTACTTTCTGAATAGTAAAATTGCCGGACACTACCGTATCTTCTACCTTGACCGTTACTTTCGTGGTATCATTATGCCATCCAGACGGTGTATTGATTGTGATTTTTACACTTGGATTGATATAGGCACATTCCTTGTAATCCTTTGCACACACCTCACAATCTTCATCTACTGCATACTGACTGCATTTTTCCTTGCAGGTGCATTTTGCGGCAGGCTGTGTTTCTTCAGACGAATCTTCTGTTGTGCCTTCTGTGGAATTTTCCGTCTTTCCCTCTCCGGTATCTGTTCCTGAATTTTCTTCCCTGCCATTGCCGGGTGTAACTGTATTTTCTGCGTCACTTGCACTTTCCGTTTTCTGCTCGGCAGTATCCTCCGCATGAACCTCTATCGTATTTGTCCTGTTGGCAAAAAATGCCCCAATCGGCATACAAAAAAGTATTGCCGACAGCATAAGGGACACTACCGCCCTAGCCGATAATTTCCTGTTTTTCATTGATTGAAACCTCCTTTTCCTGTTCCCGTTTCTGTAATAAATTTCTGACTTCATCCTCACTGAGCTTGTTTAACATCTGCAAACGCTCCGATGAGATTTTATATTTTCGTATGATCTTCATGGCTTCGGCATCCTCCGCCATCTGTTTCTGTTCTGCAAGGTCTTTTTCCTTTGCCTGTAGCTGTGCTATCTGCTCTCTGACCTTTTTAAGCTGTGAATTGATTCGTTCTACTGACAAAAATAATTCCTCCCTTCGCTAATTCAATCTTCCAAAACCATAGAAATGGCTCTGCCAGTAAGAAGTATTGATTGATGTGTACTGAATTGGATCACCGCAATGCACCATCGTACCGTTTCCACAGTAGATACCAACGTGTGTAACCGGACGTCCTGCATTATAGGTTCCTGTAAAAAATATAATGTCCCCTGCCTTTGCATCTGCCGCTGATACCGGAGTACACTGGTCATAAATGCCCTGTGCTGTGGTTCTTGGCAGGTTATGTACGCCACTGTTTGAAAATACCCAGCATACAAAACCGGAACAGTCAAAACTAGCCGGAGCTGTGCCGCCAAAAGTATATGGCATTCCCAGATACCTGTTTGCTTCACGCATAAGCGTCTGTACGGTTGCATCATCATAGGATTCCGGCGGTATCACATTGCTGGTTCCTCCTCCGGTGCCGCCCGTTGTTTCTCCATAAATGGTCTGTTCTCCTGCTTCAAAATAAAATAACGGGTTATAATATTCCCCGTTATACAGACATTCGATATGAAGGTGGCTTCCGGTACTGCTTCCTGTATTTCCGCTTTTGCCTATATTGTCACCTTTTTTTACACTCTGCCCTGCGGACACATTTAAGCTGTCCATGTGGGCATATTTTGTGGTATATCCCTTACTGTCCGTAATCACCACATAATTTCCATAATAGGAATCGTAAGTTGCTTCTGTTACCGTTCCATCATGTGCCGCATATACAAACGTTCCTGTCGGCACCGCTATATCCACACCCCTGTGAAGCTCCTCGACTCCGGTGTTTGGATTTTTCCGGTAGCCATAATAACTGCTGATATAGTAATACCAGTAATAATCAACCGGAGAAGCAAAGACCTGTAAGCCGCCTTTTGTCTCCGTATAGGCTCCAAAAATTTCCGTCTGTTCGCTGTCCATGCGTCCGGCTACAATGCTCTCAAGCGGTGTGACCGTAAGTGTGACACGAAGAATTGTTACGGTATATTCTTCTTCCTCCTCATACTCATATTCCTCGGTACGGGTAGTCCCGTCCGGATTTGTTACTATTCTGGTTCCGGTCTTTGTGACTGTCCTTGTCCGTGTTTCCTCTACTTCCTCGGTAGTGAGTGAATACATGGCATCAAATAATTCCTGAATCTCACTCTCTATTCCTGCGGCAGTAAATTCCGTATGGACTGCGGAAAGATAACTGATCAGTGTATATGGATCATGCCCGATTGCACCAAGGTTATAATCGTATTCATCATATCCCGGATAATCAGTTTCAATCCGGTCAATCTTATTTTGCAGTTCCATTTCCTTTTCTGTAAAAGATAAATCTGCTGCATCAATCTCTGCCGGAAGGCTAAGATATGTGCTTGCCATCGTTGTTGTCACAGTTCCGGTAAACATGGAACCGCAGCTTGATAGTGCCGACATGATCATAATGAGCAAAAGTGCAAAAATACCCACTGTGATAATCAGTGTTTTATTTTTCGTGGCAATTTCCTGTAACTTCTTTGCAATCCCGGTTGCAGCATTGGCTGTCTTTGTAAATGTTTCCTTTGCAGTCTTGGCTTCTGCTCCTACCCGCCTTGCCTTGGCATACTCACGCTTGATGCGCTGTTTCTGTAGCTGCCTTTGCAACTGCTTCTTTGGACTGTTGCCCTTTAGATGTGGATTTTCACTGATGAATTTCTCATACTCCAGCTTCATATCCGCTGTGACCTGTTTTTTCTGCAATCGTTCCAAACGGTCACGCTTTCTCTGTGCCTTGCTCTTTCTGTGGTATTTTACATAGTGGTAAATATCCTCTGCACGCTGTTCCATCTTGTGTGCGCCCTCCACAGCAGAATTATCCTTTTCTGTCTCAGCAATCTTACGATGCACAAAATACATATTTTCGGTTTGGAGCTTATGAACTGCTGTCTTTCCCAGTCCGTCCGGCTTAAATGGCTTCTCCACATCTACCGGAACCACAACATATTTTGCTTTTCCGGTCTGTTCATCAAAGACACGCTTCATCTCATACTGCCGCTTTTTCGGCATCTTGTCCTTTGCCTTCTGTAACTTCCGGCGGTTCTTTTCTGACTTATCAAAAGCCTTCTGTACTTTTTTGTCGGTAAATTCTTCCGTCTGCCCCTGCGAAAATGTGGCATCCTTTGTCTGGAAATCTCCATAATCGGACTGCTTTGTATTTTCTGACTTCGCACGCTCTCTGTGTGCGTGTTCTCTCTGCACACGCTCTTTGTGATATTTTCCTTTTTCCTCAGACCGTTGGTAGGTGTCCCTGACATGAACCTCATTTTCCATCGTGCTGTCAGAATCCCCCGGCTGTTCCTCCTGCATGAAACTGTTTTCCTTTAAGAATGCCTTTTCCGCATCGGCTTCTGACTTCTGGACATTGTGACCAGAAGTTACATTTTTTGTATCACTGCCATGGTTCGCATCCCGTGGCAGATTGCTCACAGGCTTCTCATTGGCATGAAAATGATTTTCCGTAGGAAAGGTGTTATCCTGCCTGTGTTCTGTGTGATTTGCTCCAGTCACTTCCTTATCCTTGGAAAATGTCTCTTTTTCAAATGCCTTTGCCGCCTGCTTTTTCTGTCTCTTTTCTGCCATTTACACTGCGTCCTCCTTCTGCACCGATTCCTCCGGCTTGGTATTCATAATTCTGTAGGTCTTGGTGTCTGTCGGATATTTGTCCACGAAAGGAATTACGACATTATCAAACAGTATCAGACCGCTTCCCGGCTCGGAGTTGGTGACATAAGATAACTGTTTATCCGATAATCCCAACTTATCAGCGAGGATTGCCTGATCTTTGGCATTCTGATTTAACAGATACACAAAATCGCTGTTACCCAAAATACCCTCAATCTCCTCAGAACGGAGAAAATCGCCCACATTCTGCGTCAAACCTGTCGGAATACCGCCCCATTTTCTGAAACGCTTCCAGATTTCCACAGAGTAGATAGCTGTCTGCTTCTCCTTCAGAAGAAGGTGGAACTCATCACAGTAATAACGGGTAGCAATCTTTCGCTCCCTGTTCTGCGATACCCTGTTCCAAACCGCATCCTGCACGATTAACATACCCAGCTCTTTCAACTGATTTCCCAAGTCTCTGATGTCAAAGCACATGATACGGTTGCCGCTGTCCACATTGGTATGGTGGTTGAAGTAATTCTGTGAACCATGCACATACAGCACAAGGCTGTTTGCGATACGCTCCGCCTTTGGATTTTTGTGTGCTAACAGGGCATCATATAAATCTTCCAGCAGCGGCATATTTTCCGGCACCGGATTTTCAAAATACTTATCATAAATATGACGGATACACTCGTCGATGATACCTTTTTCATCGTTCTGCAATCCATCCTTGCCGCCTGCAATCAGGTCACACAGAGTAATAATAAAATCGGATTTCAGCTTTAACGCTTCCTTATCCCCCTTATGGGATAACTGTATATCCATAGGGTTCAGATAGTCTTTGGAATTGGTGGCAAGTTTTACCACCTGTCCATGTAGTGCTGCCACAAGAGCAAAATACTCTCCCTCCGGATCGCAGATGATAATATCGTCCTTTGTGATAAGAAAACAGCTTAAAATCTCACGCTTTGCACTAAAACTCTTACCACTTCCGGGAGTACCTAAGATAACTCCGTTTGGTGTACGGAGCCTTTTGCGGTCTGCCATGATCATGTTGTTGCTAAGTGCATTTAACCCGTAATAGATTGCCGGAGCAGGCATAAATAATTCCTGCGTGCAGAATGGTACTAAGATTGCGGTGCTTTTTGTGGAAAGAGTACGCTCAATGCCTGTCTCATTGCATCCAATCGGTGCGGATGCCATAAGGCCCTGCTCCTGTAAATACTGTAAACATCTGAGGTCACAGTTTGCCTGCTGAATAATACCAGACACCCTCTGCATTAAGCTCTCCAGTTCCCGCTTGGTTCTGCCATAACAGGTAATAAGGAATGTCATGTTGATCATCTTCTGGTTGCTCGTATTCAAATCATCGAGAAATTCCAGCGTGTCCTTTTCATAAGTCACGATGTCTGTTGGAAGAATATCCATATCGTAGCCGCTTCGGACTGCCTTTTTCTGTTCCTCAATCTTCATTTTCTGGATATTGGAAATAACCGCTTTTAACTTCTTGATTGCCTTTACCGGATCTTCCGTCTGCATGTGCATGGAAATCGTAAGATTAGCATCAATATCCAGAAGATGCTTGATCAGCTCGTCCGTAAACTTCGGTGCGATAATATCCAGATAGGACACACAGCCATACATATTCCCTGACTTAAAGCGGTTCGGATAGCGGAAATCAAATCCCGGCGGTGCAATATAGTCCTTGACCGACTTACCGGATTCTGCCAAATCCTTAAATGAAAAACGGAAAGGCTCCATCGTATCCTGATTAAAATATTCATGCAGGATGCGCAGTCTTTCCTTTCCGTCCAGTCCCCTCGCAAGGGTTCCTATGTTGTTTAAGTTCCGTATGACATCTTTTTCAATGTTGTTAAGGCGGCTCTTGGCTTCCTTGTAGCCGTTGCTTTCTACACCAAAAATCAGATATTTTGATTTGATGATACCGTTGTTGCCCTTTGCCGCCTGCTTCTTTAACATTTCCGTATATTCCTCACGAATATCGTTAAAATCATCCTCCTGCCACGGAATGTCAAACTGTTCTGTAAGCATCTGCTCGTTGACCTGCCTGTTGAAAAGCACCAGTTCAAACTTCACAGACGGATCAAAATAATTGATAAGCTTGCTGTACTGTGCCAGTATGTCCGCTTGGTCATCCACTTCCAGAAGCTCATAGTTTATATCAAAAAATTCCACCATCTTTGTATAATAACGGTGGCTGACCTGACAGATACCGTCCCGGAACATCTTTTCAAAAGTGATCGTCCTTTGTGCGGTAGTCGGCTTTTCTTTCTCAATACTCTTTCCCGATAAAATATGCTTTAACTGTATAAGACGCTTCTTTTCTGAAAAGGTAAGACCGCCACTTTTACTGTTGTTCCTGCTATTGCCTTTATAACTGCTTTTTCTGCGGCTTTTCGGTTCTGCCTTTTGCTTTTTCTTCAAGATAACGAACCTCCCTTCGTAATTTTTCTTTTTCTTCCAACTGCTTGTATAAATTTTCCGACCGGTATGGTCTTATGCCCGGTGTGAGTATCTTCTGCCGGAGCATAAAATACAAAATCTTCTCCGCCGGAAACCCGTTTTTCTCATACATTGCAAAAAAGAAGAACGGAAGCATTGCTCCCATCATAAGAAGTGATGCGGCTGATGTTCCGATCAGTCCCTTGGTTAAAAAATACAAGGGTATCCCGGCTACTGCCGCACCGCTGAAACAGATGATCTGTCTCTTTGTCAAGTTCAGTGCCACTTTTGTCTTGATACCGGACAAATCCTTTGGCACCTGCACGGATATTGCCATGTCGTTCCTCCCTTAGTGCGCATTCCAGATAGATTTAGACAGGGAGCCTGTCTTAAAAAGTGAAAAACATAGGATAACGGTATATGCCGCCACTGACCAGAGTGCGGTATGCAGATTATCAGCAACCGCCACACCTGCCACAAGCACTGCATAGATAGCAACGCATACCATCATAAAAACTCCCTGAAATGCCAGAGCACAAAGCCCCTTAAAATAATTTGTTCCTATTGTTCCCCACTCCCGGTTGGTTACGGTTGCGCAGGGAACGGGTGCTACTGATACATAAAGATATATTTCAATCATTCGCCCATAAAGAATGACGGTGATAAGGACTGACATGATTTTCATACATAAACTGACGATCATGGTCTCCATTCCCAGTCCCAACAGCTCTCCTATGCTCATTTCCGAAAACTGCTCATTGAACATCGTCTGCAGCGTACTTGCCACATCAATACTGGTGCTTCCGGTAATCGCTGATGCGGCAGAATTTACGATATGGCTTCCCACATCAAATACTGCCATTACAATGTCAAAAGTCTTGCTAAGAAGCATGACCGCAATACACGCTTTCATAAAAAAGCGGATAAAAATGGCTGTATTGAAGTCATGCAGGTTATTTTTGTCAATGACCATGGAAATAAGCTCATAGACGAGTACAAAGCTGATGATCATTCCCGCTATGGGAATCATCACGTTGTCGGACAATGTTTTTATCATATCAAAAATGCCGGAGTTCCATGTGCTGGGAGTTTTGCTGACCTCCCCTGCAATCGTGCCTACCTTGTCATTGACATCGGTAAACATGGTTTCAAAATTGGTCAGCACCCACCCCTGCAACAGTTCCTTTATGAATTCAGTAATCTTATCAATGATCCCGCCCATGAATTATGAGAACAGAGTGGTAAGCTGTGGAATTACCGTCTGTGCCACAATGATGATGCCACCGCCACTCATAAGCTGTTTTATCCCCAATTAGGTGTAAAACTCTGCTCGATGGCGGGCGGCG
>OLGN01001621.1_pt1 | contig 12122 bp, 11 predicted proteins | sample 1605941 | NCBI WGS metagenome assembly OLGN01 (sample SAMN03283269) | human gut metagenome | biome: human-associated habitat; material: feces | host: Homo sapiens | place: USA | collected 2013
ATTTTTTAATTACAACTTTTTAGTTGTAATTTTTATTTTTATTGATATAATAAGTAAAGAATTACAATAGATAAATTTTAGGAGGTATATATGTTAAAAAGAGTAGCTATTTTAGCAAATGGTGGAGATGTTTCAGGGTTTAATGCTGTAATTAGAGCAATATTAAAAACTGCTGAAAATAATGGCGTAGAGTGTTATGGTTTTGTAGATGGATATAGAGGATTGTTAAAAAATAATTTTGTAAAATTATCTACAAGTGGAGATGGAAATGCAGTAGGAATTTTACCTAAAGGTGGTTCTATAATAGGTTCCTCAACTAATGCAAATGTATTTCAGTATCCTGTCGAAGAAAATGGAGAAAAAGTTTATAAAGATTTTTCAGATGTATGTGTTGAAAATATTAGAAAAGATGGAATTGATTGTTTATTTACATTAGGAGGAGATGCAACACAAAAGTCTGCAAGAGATTTATCTTTAAAAGGAATTAACGTTATAGGTGTTCCAAAAACAATAGATAATGATGTTGCATGTACAGAAATTACATTTGGATATAATACAGCTGTATCTGTTGCAGCAGACGCACTAGATAGATTACACACAACAGGAGAAACACATCATAGAATAATGGTATTAGAAGTTATGGGAAGATATGCTGGGTGGATTGCTTTAGAATCTGCAATAGCAGGTGGAGCAGATGTTGCTTTAATTCCAGAAATTCCATATGATATAAATAGTGCTGCAAGAAAAATTATAAATAGAAAAAATAGAGGAAAAAGCTTTAGTGTAGTAGTGGTTGCAGAAGGTGCTAAACCAATAGGTGGTAATATTTCAGTTGCTAATGTTAGGGATAATGGAGCAGGAGTAGATAACACAAAACTTGGTGGAGCAGGAGAAAGAGTTGCAAGAGAATTGGAAAAGCTTACAGGATTAGAGGCAAGATGTACAGTTTTAGGTTATATGCAAAGAGGTGGAACTCCAACATCATATGATAGAGTTTTATCTACAAAATATGGTTCAAAAGCAATGGAACTTGCATTAAATGGTGAATTTAATAGATTAGCTGTAATAAGAGATGGAAAACTAAGTTCAGTTTCTTTAGAAGAGGTTGTTGGCGATAATAAAGTAATAGGTGCAGTTTCTGGAAATACACCAGAGAGTAATATTAGAAAAGTTACTATGGACCATGATTTAGTAAAAACGGCAAGACATATTGGAATAAATTTAGGAGATTAAAATAAAAAATAGTAATGTAAAAATTATTGCAAAGATTAATGAAGTAATGTATAATAATAAAGAATTATACATTGCTTTTTTTATTTTAAGGGGAAAAGCAAAAATTAAATAAAGAAATAAGAAATATGTTTGTAAATTGTATATAAAAAATAATATTTTATAAATTACAATTTGTACATGACTATAAAAGGAGACAAAGATGTTAGACTTTAAAGAAAAAATTTCAGAAGAAATATCAAAGATTACCAAAATAGATAAAAATGAATTATACGAATATATAGAAATGCCATCTGATAATAAAATGGGAGATTATGCTTTCCCATGTTTTAGGTTAGCAAAAACAATGAAAAAATCACCACAAATAATTGCTAATGAGTTAAAAGATGGTATTTCTTTAGGTAATGAATTTGAAAAAGTAGAAGTTATTAATGGTTATATAAACTTTTTTGTTAATAATAAAAAGTTAGTTGAAAATGTTTTAGAAGAAGTAGAAGAAAAAAGAGAAAATTATGGTAGTAGTGAAATTGGAGAAGGCAAAAATATAGTAATAGATTATTCTTCTCCAAATATTGCTAAACCATTTCACATAGGTCATTTACGTACAACTATTTTAGGTAATAGTTTATATAAAATGTATAAGTTTTTAAATTACAATTGTGTAGGTATAAATCACTTAGGAGACTGGGGAACACAATTTGCTAAATTAATAGAAGGATATAAAAGATGGGGGACAGAATATGATATTGAAAATAATCCAATAGAAGAATTAACCAAAATTTATATTCGTATAAATGACTTGTGCAAAGAGGATGAAAGTGTTTTAGAGCAATGTAGAGATAATTTTAAAAAGCTTGAAGATGGAGACGAGTATTGTGTAAAGATATGGCAAAAATTTAGAGAATTAAGTTTAAAAGAATTCCAAAGAATTTACGATTTATTAGATATTCAATTTGACTCTTGGAACGGAGAAGCCTTTTATACAGACAAAATGCAAGAAGTAAAAGATATATTAGAGAAAAATAATAAATTAGTTGAATCAGAAGGAGCAAGAGTTGTGGATTTATCAAAAGAAGATATGCCACCATGTATTATAGAAAAGTCAAATGGTTCTACAACATATGCTACACGTGATTTGGCAGCAATATTATATAGAGCAAGAACATATAATTTTGATAAAGCTTTGTATGTTACATCTTATGAGCAAATATTACATTTTAAACAAGTTTTCGAAACAGCAAAATATTTAGACTTAGACGAAAAATATACAAATGGACTAGTTCACGTTCCATACGGAATGGTTATGCTTAAAACAGGGAAAATGTCTACAAGGGACGGAAATGTAGTAAAAATTGAAGATTTATTAAAAGAAGCAATTGCTAAGGTAAAAATAATAATAGAAAATAAAAATCCAGAATTAGAAAATAAAGAAGATATTGCTACAAAAGTTGGAATAGGAGCTGTAATTTTTAACGACTTATATAACAGCAGAATTAAAGATGAGATTTTTGATTGGGACATAATGCTTAACTTTAATGGGGAAACAGGACCATATATGCAATATATTTATGTAAGAACAAAAAGTGTATTAGAAAAAGTTGGATATATTCCAAAACTTAAAGATGTTAATTTAGATAAATTGCTAAATGAAGATTCAGTAAAGGTTATTAAATTATTATATCAATTTAATGACAAAATAATACAAGCAATAGAAAAGTACGAGCCATATATAGTTGCAAGATATTTAATAGAAGTTGCTAAAACATATAGCTCATTTTATAACAATAATAAAATTATATGTGATGATAAAGAAGTACAAGATGCAAGAATTTATTTAACATATGCTACAGGAATTGTTTTAAAAACAGGAGCAGCACTTCTTGGAATAAAAATGCCAGATAAAATGTAAAATTAAATTTATGAAATATAAAAGTTAAAATATATTAAAACAGAGGAATTAAATGGAACAAAAAATAAAAGATATAGAAGAAGTAAAGAAATTAGATAAAAATGATGATCAGCAACTTATGAAAAATAGTGAAATAATAGAAGAAAAAAATAATAACATAGATAATAAATTTACTGTTTTTGGATATACACTATCTAAAATAGTAGCATACTTTGTTATATATAGCTTTTTAGGGTTTATTATAGAAACACTTTTTGGATTACTTACAAAAGGAGTTGTAGAAAGTAGAAAAAGTTTTTTATATGGTCCATTCTGTGGCATATATGGATTAGGTGCTATAGTAATGATTATTTCGTTAAAGAGATTTAATAAAAACAATTATACACTTTTCATAGGTGGTTTTATTGTAGGCTCAATTATAGAATATGTAATAAGTTTAATTGGAGAAGAATTATTTCATATAAAATGGTGGGACTATTCAAGTATGCCATTTAATATTAATGGAAGAATTTGTATAGGTTTTTCATTATTTTGGGGAATTTTAGCAATTTATTTAATGTCACATTTAAACCCAAAAATAGACAAATTTATAGACAAAATAAATCCTAAATTATTAAAAGCTTTAGCTGTTACAGCAACAATATTTTTTATATTTGATTTATTAATAACTGGTTTTGCGTTAAAAATGTTTTTTACAAGATTAGTCAACGACTACGATTTAGAGTTACAAAATGTAGATAGATATAGGCAAGCATATACAGAATTATATAATCAACCAGAAATTAAAGAAATTGTAAACAAATATTTTTCATATGAAAAGATGTTGCATACATTTCCTAATATAAAAGTAACAGGTAAAGATGGAAATATTATATGGGTTTGTGATATATTAAAAGATATTCAACCATATTATTTTAGAGTTTTTGAACCCAAATTAAGATAATATGAATATAATTATATAAATAAAAAAAACGGAGGTTTTATATTATGAGAAAATATTTTGGTACAGATGGAATTAGGAGAATTGCTAATACAGAACTTACACCAGAATTAGTATATAAAGTTGCAAAAGCAGGGGCATATGTTTTATCTAAACATGCTAACCATGCTCCAACAATTTTAATAGGGATGGACACTAGAATTTCTGGAACATTAATAGAAAGTGCAATGACAGCAGGCTTTCTAAGTTATGGTGCAAATGTAAAATTATTAGGTGTTATACCAACACCAGGAGTTGCTTATTTAACTAAGAAACTTAAAGCAGATGCAAGTGTTGTTATTTCTGCTTCACATAATACATATGATTTTAATGGAGTAAAGTTCTTTAGTAATAAAGGAATGAAAATTCCAGATGAATTAGAAGAAGAAATAGAAGAGATAATGGATTCAGATAAATTAAGTGAACTAACTGCTGTAAAAGACAAAATAGGAGTTTCAGAAGTTAGAACAGATTTATTAGATGAATATTTGTATTTCTTTAGAAAGAATTTTGAAGAAGATTTTGAAAATGTGGATAAGTCAAACTTTGTAGTGGCAATAGATACAGCAAATGGTGCTACATCTTTAATTGCAGAAAAAGTATTTACAGCACTTGGAATTAAACATTATATTTTAAATAATACTCCAAATGGAACAAATATAAATGAACATTGTGGCTCAACACATTTAGATGTTATAAAAAAATATGTTGTAGAAAACCATTGTAATCTTGGAATTGCATACGATGGAGATGGAGATAGATGTTTAGCTGTTGACGAAAATGGAAATGAAATAGATGGAGACAAAATTTTAGCAATAATGTCTAAATATATGATGGAAAAAGAAACTTTAAATAAAAATACAGTTGTTGCAACAGTTATGAGTAATCTAGGATTAAAGAAATATTCAGAAGAAAATGGAGTAAATTTAATTCAAACTAAAGTTGGAGATAGATATGTACTAGAAGAAATGCTAAAAAACGGATACAATTTAGGTGGAGAACAATCAGGACATGTAATTTTCTTAGACTATAATCCAACAGGAGATGGAATATTAACATCACTTATGTTAATAAAAGTAATGCTAGAAAAACAAATGAAAGCATCAGAATTATGTGAAATTATAAATATTTATCCTCAAGTTTTAATTAATGCAAAAGTAAGTAATGACAAAAAATATGATTATGATAAAGATGCAGAAATAAAAGAAAAAATAGAAGTTTTGAATAAAGAATTTGCAGGAAATGGTAGAGTTTTAATAAGACCTTCTGGAACAGAGCCATTAGTTAGAGTAATGATAGAAGGAGAAGATAAAAATTATATAACTAAAAAAGCACAAGAACTAGCAGACTTTATAGAAAATAAGTTAAAATAAGTTAAAACAGAAATATGTTGCAACAAACTAAAGTTAAGTTAAAAATAAGAATCAAAAGAAAAGGGGAATTTTTATGCCAATAATTAATTTTATGAATCCTATTACATTATTAGTGGGAGTAATATTATTTGTTTTAGTATCATATTTAGGGAAGAAAACAAAAAAAAGTTGGATAGTTGCAATAATGTTATTTGTATTTATAACATTATTAATATGTTATGCAGTGCAATTTTTAACACTAAATCCAAATACGCCAGAACTTGCTGCAATCCAAACGGCTTTATTGCAAACAAGTGGAATTACATTAGTATTTATATTAATTTCTTTCTTCATTTATTTATGGATAGATGATATTGAGGCAAAAATGGGAAAAAGAAAGAGCATAGATAATAGTATGGATTGGTTTTGGAGAAATGTATAAGATTATATGATAAAGGAGATTGGTAATATGAAAGAAAAATTTTATGTAACGACACCAATATATTATCCTAGTGGAAAATTTCATATAGGAACAGCATACACAGAGGTTCTTGCAAATACTATGAAGAAATATAAAGAACAAAGAGGATATGATACATATCTTCTTACAGGTGTGGACGAGCATGGGCAAAAAGTGGAGCAAGTTGCAATAAAAAATGGTAAAACTCCTCAACAACATGTTGATGACATGGCTAACGAAGCAAAAAAATTATGGGAGTTAATGGGGATAGACTATAATGATTTTATAAGAACTACAGAAGAAAGACACTCTAAAGTGGTTGCAGAAATATTTGACAAATTAATGGAACAAGGTGATATATATAAATCTGAATATGAAGGTTGGTATTGTATGCCTTGTGAGACTTATTTTACAGAAACACAACTAATTGATGGAAAATGTCCAGATTGTGGTAGAGAAGTAAAGAAAATGAAAGAAGAAGCATATTTCTTTAACATGAAAAAGTATGCTCCAAGATTAATAAAATATTATGAAGAACATCCAGATTTTATTATGCCAGAATCTAGAAAAAATGAGTTATTTAATAATTTTCTAAAACCCGGACTTGAAGACTTATGTGTAACTCGTACAAGTTTTGATTGGGGAATAAAGGTAAAAAAAGACCCTAAACATGTTATATATGTATGGTTGGATGCTTTAACAAATTATTTAACAGCACTTGGTTATATGTCAAATGATGATACTTTATTAAAAAAATACTGGCCAGCAGATTTACAAATAGTTGGTAAAGATATAATTCGTTTTCATGGAATATATTGGCCAATATTCTTAATGGCATTAGATTTACCACTTCCAAAGCATATTTATGCACATAGCTTTATTATGATGAAAGATGGAAAGATGAGTAAATCTAAAGGAAATGTGGTTTATCCAGATATGCTAGTAAATCGTTATGGATTAGATGCAACAAAATACTTTTTATTAAAATCTATGCCATATGCACAAGATGGAGAATTTAGTCCAGAAGAATTTGTACAAAGATTTAATTCCGATTTATGTAATGACTTAGGAAATTTATTAAATAGAACTATAGGAATGATAAATAAATACTTTAACGGAAAAGTAGAAAAATATCCAGAAAGTATTTCTGAGATAGATAAAAACCTTGAAAATTTTGCAGATGAAGTGATTACTAAGGTAGAAGAGAAATTTGAGACAGTACATTTAAGTGATGTTTTAACAGAAACTTGGACTTTAGTTGCTAGAACTAATAAATATATAGATGAGACAACTCCATGGATTTTAGCAAAAGAAGATAAAAAAGAAGAGCTACAATCTGTAATGTACCATTTAGTAGAAAATTTAAGAAAAATAGCAATATTAATAAAACCATATATGGAAAATACTGCGAATAATATATTTAATCAATTAGGAATTAGTGAAGATTTACAAAAATGGGATACATTAAGAGATAATAAGAAATTAAATAATATTATTGTAACAAATAAGCCAGAAGTTTTATTTGCAAGATTAGATATAGAAGAGGAAATAGAATATATAAAAGCTCAAATGAAGGGTTAGTTTAAAATTATAAGCATGACATTTTTCATGATTTTGGAAATAAGAGAAAGATTATTGTATAGAGTGATATTATTATAAATTGTAAATATAAATTATAAATACAAAAAAGAAGAAATAGAGAAAAGTAGTGGTAAACGAAAGGAAGTAATAATATGGGAAAATTATTTGTAATAGATGGAACAGATGGAAGTGGAAAGCAAACACAATTTGAGGAATTAAAAAGACATTTTGATGAAGATGGAATTAACTATAAAACAGTAAGTTTCCCAAATTATGATAGTCCATCATCAAGCCTTGTTAAGATGTATTTATCAGGTGAATTTGGAGAACATGCAAAAGAAATTAGCCCATATATTGCTTCAACATTTTATGCAGCAGATCGTTATGCAACATTTGTTACACAATATAAAGATTACTATGAAAATGGTGGGATTATATTAGCAGACAGATATACTACAGCAAATATGGTACATCAAGCAGGAAAGATAACAGATAATGAAGAAAGAGAAAAATTTTTAAATTGGCTATGGGACTTTGAATTTAAATTATATGGACTTCCAGTACCAAATGAAGTATTTTTATTAAAAATGCCACCAGAAAAATCATTTGAATTAATGAAAAATAGAGAGAATAAATTTACTCATGATTCTAAAAAAGATATTCACGAAAGAGACAGACAACATATTATAGATAGTTTTAATGCTGCATGCTATGTTGCAAATAAATATAACTGGTATACAGTTGAGTGTGTAAAAGACGAAAATATTAGAACAATAAAAGATATACATAATGAGATATATGATGAAATAAAAAAACATTTATAAATATTTATGAATACACAATTATAGCAAGTATATAGTATGCTTGCTATAATTATTTCTAATATAAAGATAATAACAAAAAAAATACAAAAAGTATAATTGAAATGTAAAAAATGTCAAATGAAAAGTTAATTGCAATTTTGAAATGTAAAAACAAATTAATATAACACAATTTATTTTAATATTAAGAATTTTAAATATATAATATTGTTTTGGGCACAATATAACTTAAATAAAATTATGAAAGGAATGGTTTTAATGGTAGAAAAAAGAAAAGTTGTTTTAGTAGGAACTGGTTTTGTAGGCATGAGTATGGCATATTCTCTTTTAAATCAAGGAGGAGTAAATGAACTAGTTTTAATAGATGTAGCAAAAGAAAAAGCTATAGGAGAAGCAATGGATTTATCAGATGGGGTTCCATGTGCGTCTGCTAGAATGGTAATAAGAGCAGGAGATTATGACGAGTGTAAAGATGCAAATATAGTAGTAATTACAGCAGGTGTTGCTCAAAAGCCTGGAGAAACAAGACTAGATTTAGCAAAGACAAATACAAAAATAATATCAGAGATAACAGAAAATGTTGTGAATTCTGGATTTAAAGGAATATTTCTTATAGCAAGTAATCCAGTTGATTTAATGACATATGTTGTAGGTAAAGTTTCAGGGTTTCCTACAAATAAAGTAATAGGTTCTGGGACAGTTTTAGACACAGCAAGGCTTAGATTTTTAGTTGCAGAACATTTACATGTATCTAGTAAAAATGTACATGCATATATAATGGGTGAGCATGGAGATTCATCTTTCGTTCCATGGTCTAAAAGTTATATAGGTTGTAAACCTCTAAAAGATATTATAACAGAGAGAAGGGAACAAGAAGATATATTGGAAAATATTTATAAACAGGTGCAACAAGAGGCATACGAAATAATAAATAAGAAGAAAGCAACATATTATGGAATAGGAATGGGACTTACAAAAATAATAAAAGCTATATTAAATGATGAACACGAAATACTTACAGTTTCTACTTATTTAGATGGTGAATATGATCAAAAAGACATATACATTGGAGTACCTGCTATAGTAAATTCAAATGGTATACAAGAAATACTAAACTTAAATTTGTCAGAAGAAGAAAATGCTAGATTTAAAAATAGTTGTAATGTTTTAAATGAAATGAAAAATGAGATATTTTCAAATGAAGATATAAAAATGTAATAAGTAACAAAAATAAGCTTTTTTCATAGAATATACAGAATATGAAAAAAGTTTATTTTTATGAGTTAAAAGGCTCAATTGGAGGTTATTTATGGATTATGAAATTTTAATGAATGGAAATGTAAAGATAGGTACATATGCTCCAGACTTTGAAGCAAAAACAACAATGGGAAAAATAAAATTAAGTGATTATAAGGGGAAATGGATGATATTATTTTCACACCCACGGAGATTTTACCCCCGTAAAGTCTGAATCTTTGGATGAATAAATAAAATGCCAGACTTATAACAACTATCTCAAATGGAAAAATTTATCGAGTTAGAAAGTGGATAATGAATTTAAAAAAGTATTCTTCCTTAAATAGAAAGAATACTTTTTCGTTCACGTTATAACTGAAATTTATCAGCAAGTTCAATTTTCAGAACTATAGGTAATGAATCAAATTTTCTACGAAGCCGTTCGGAATAATCTGCATAGAAAAATGCAATATCCAAGCTAGAAACATTACTGAGTTTAGAAAAATTTTCTATAGCATATCTATATGCTTCAACAAAGGTTGAAAAAACAATAAGCCTATGATATAAATAATGAAAAATGTGAAATTGGAGTTAATTTTATGGATTATGAAGAAATAATAAATCAAATGTCACTAGAAGAAAAAGCACAGTTATGTGTAGGAGAGGATTACTGGAATAGTAAAGAATTTGAAAAATATGGTATTCCTAAAATTAAAATGTCAGATGGTCCACATGGTTTAAGAGTACAAAAAGAAAAACAAGATAATCTAGGAATAAATGAAAGTGAAGTATCAGTTTGTTTTCCAACTAGTTCTACATTAGCTAATAGTTGGAGCAGAAGTATGGCTTATCAACTTGGAAAAACATTAGGAGAAGAGGCAATGGAGTAAGAGAAATAATAGAAGCTGTCAAAACTGGAAAAATTTCTGAAAGTAAATTAAATAATATTGTAGATAGAATTATAAATATAGCTAAAAAAGGAACAGAAATTAATAATAGAGATAAATACGATAAAGAACAACATCATAAGATTGCAGAAAAAATTGCTGAAGAGTGTATTGTTTTACTAAAAAACGAGGAACATATATTACCTCTTCATGATAAAAAAATTGCATTAATAGGTGATATGGTAAAATATTCAAGATACCAGGGGGCAGGAAGTTCAACAATTAATCCATATAAAATAGAAAATGCTTATGATAATTTTAAAGAAAACAATATAATTTTTGATTATGCAAAAGGATATGAAAGAATAGAAACTAAAAATGGTGAAAAACTTTTAAATGAAGCCATAAATATAGCTAAGAAAAATGAAATTGCAATTGTATTTGTAGGATTAACAGAAAATTTTGAGGCAGAAGGAGTAGATAGAGAAAGTCTTAATATTCCCGAAAATCAAAATAGGCTAATAGAAGAAATTTATAAAGTTAATAAAAATATAATAGTTGTTTTATCAAATGGTGCTCCAATTGCTATGCCATGGAAAGATAAGGTTAAAGCAATAATAACAGGATATCTTGGGGGTGAAGCTGGAGCTAGAGCAATGGTAAATTGTATATTAGGAAAAGTAAATCCAAGTGGAAAACTAGCCGAAACATACCCAGAAAAATTAGAAGATACACCATGTTATAAGAATTATCCTGGAACTGAATTAACAGTAGAATATCAAGAATCTATATATGTTGGATATAGGTTTTATAATACCAATAATATAAATGTACTTTTTCCATTCGGATATGGACTAAGTTATACACAATTTGAATATTCTAATCTAAAAGTTAATAAAAAGGGGAATGAAATAGAGATATCATTTAAAATAAAAAATATAGGAAATATGAAAGGCAAAGAAATTGCCCAAATATATATATCACAAGAAAATTCATCTATATTTAAACCAAAGAAAGAATTAAAAGAATTTGAAAAAGTAGAATTAGACGTAAATGAAGAAAAAGAAATAAAGATAGTATTAAATAAAAAAGCTTTTGAATATTATAATCCTGAAACATTTAGTTGGAGTGTAGAACAAGGAAAATACAAAATATTAATAGGAAAGTCAAGTAAAGACATTGTATTAGAAAAAGAAATTTTTATAGAATCAAAAGATAAAAATATAGAAAAACAATATCCTAAAAAATATTATACAGGTAGTATTAATGAAATTACAGATAGTGAGTTTGAAAAATTATTAGGAAGAAAAATACCTAATAGAAACCTTATACTAGCACAAATAAATGAAGAAAACACATTGGAGCAAATAAAAGAAACCAAGATAGGTAAATACATTTATGAGAATCAGATAGAAAAAATGAAAAAATTATTAAACGAGCAAAATGTAAATAAAGCTACAAAAATAATGATCGACTTACAAAAGCCACTAAAAAAATTCTATGAAAAGAAAAGTAGCAAAATAACCAAAGAGATGGTAGATGAATTAATAGAAATTGCAAAAAATGATTATGATTTTAATGACAATATATGTGTAAATGAATTTATACATATATTGTAAATTAATTGAAAAGATGTTATAAAGGAGTCAAAAATATAGAATTGAATA
>OLGN01001622.1_pt1 | contig 12119 bp, 8 predicted proteins | sample 1605941 | NCBI WGS metagenome assembly OLGN01 (sample SAMN03283269) | human gut metagenome | biome: human-associated habitat; material: feces | host: Homo sapiens | place: USA | collected 2013
TTTCAGGCAGCAAGAAAACATCCGAAAGAATGTCGCAGAGCACGTCTGGATATTGACTGGCGGGTAAGAAATGCTGTTGCAAAATGGAAGAGAGTAGATAGATAAAAAATAGACAGAAGGTGGAAGTGTGGTATTTAAAACAACAGGAAATAAATCAAATCCAGTCATTCTGTTTTTCCATGCAATGGGAGTAACTGGGGAAAGCAGTATGCCGGTTGCAGAGAAAATGGCAGAAAAATATTATTGCATTATGCCAACATCGACTGTGTATTGCTCCGGACAGAGGTATCAAAGCAAAAGAGATGAGATACAACAGATTGTACGATTTTTGGGGAACCATGGAATCAAAGAAATAGAACTTATAGTTGCATCTTCGATTGGAGCAGATCTCGCCATGGCATTCCTGACAGAGATAAAAATACCGGTAAAGCATGTTTTTTTTGATGGCGGGCAGTTTGCACAGATTGGAAAGGCAACACGCAGAATCATGGTTCCGCTCTTATATATAGCAATGAAAAGTTTATATTGGTCAAAAGGAAAAACACTAAAGAGAATCATGTGGTGTGACGATGATAAAATTAAACCTTACTTTATAGAGGCAGGAAAGAACTTGACGTATGGAAATCTGAGGAGACAGCTGACAGACAGTTTGGAAGATAAGCCATTTTCAGAACTGTCAGAAGAATTGCAGAAACATACATTCTGGGAATTTGGAAGTATAGAAGAACATTTTAAATACAGAAATGCAGTGATGCAGACTTATATATACGGTAACTTTCCGGTTTTTGAGGGATTCAACCATATGCAGTATCAAATTCAAAATCCGGAGGGATTTTCCAGAATGCTCGAAACAATTATTGAGACTGACCGATTACCGGAATTGGCATTTGCGATGTGGTATAGAGGAAAATAGTTATGAAAAATGCTTATGAGCTTGCTGAAAATATATTGAAGTCCAAACCTGATAAGAATATAGAATTAAAATCATCAGATTCTTTTGCCAGTATTGAGTTATATGGTACATCAGCTTGCAAAAAGGTACAGGATACGGAATTCTGTGAATGTTTTCATTTGGAAAATGAGAGCGGTACAGGAATGATTACATTGTATCATGTGTTTCCAGGAATTGATCTGGTTTATAATGATATGCATATGGAGTATTGCAACAAGGAGCAAAAGCCGGCTTCCAGTGTGATGGAAATAAACTATTGCATGGAAGGCCGTTGCGAATGCGTGTTTGAACAAAATGAATATGGTTATATAGCGGCAGGAGACTTGTCATTTTGTTCTTTGAAAAAAACTGGGCATGTGTCAGAGTTTCCAACATCGCGTTATCATGGAATTACCATTACGCTTGACTTTTCCATGATTACAGACGAAATGAAAAGGATACTGCAATTATTGTCTGTAAATCTGGAAAAGATTAGTAACATTTCAAAAACACATAGTTTTACTATTATACGGGCAAATAAGTCAATAGAACATATCTTTTTGGAATTGTATAAAGTTCCTGAAGAAATCAGATATGGTTATATTCGTGTGAAAATTCTGGAACTATTATTAGTATTAACTGGATTTGATTTAAAGAAAAATAATTCTGAGCATGTATATTTTTCGGATGTACAGATTGATGCAATAAAGCAGGTTCATGCGTTTCTAAAGGGACACTATAGGGGGCATTATACGATTGAAGAATTGTCAGTGCGTTTTAAAATGTCACCAACTGTTTTGAAAAAATGCTTTAAGGGTGTATACGGAAATTCTGTGTACGCTTATATGAAAAAGTACAGGCTGCAGATGGCGGAACGCCTTTTAAAAGAAAATAAACTTACGATCGGGGAGATAGCATTACAAATTGGCTATCAGAATCCGAACAAATTTACATCTGCATTTCGTACAGAATACGGTATGACACCAACGGAATACCGTAAGAAAAAGACACAGGAAAGTCTGAATGGATAGAAAAAGAGTCTGTTTAGTAATTGAGATTCTATATGGAAATCTATAAAATATGCGTTGTAGTTAGAAGAATCTAACTGCAACGATTTTTAATTTAAGGAGGCATCTCATGAAGCAGAAAAAACTTTTAACATTATTTTTAACAGTTGCAACGTCATTTTCAATGTTAGTTGCTTGTAGTAACGCTACATTTGCAGAAAGTACAGGTACGGCAACTGTTACAGAAAGTACAAATACGACGGACAAGAAACAGAAAGCAGATGAAAATCAGGATGCTGCAAAACAACTTTTGGTTGATTTGACGGGTTCATATCAGGAACTATGGCCGGTAATTCTTGATGAAAAATATCAGCAGATCTGGATTGATGATTGTACAGAGTTGGTTGGTGAGGAAAATGCGGAGGCAGCATATGATAAGTTAGCATCCATGGTTTCAGGAACAATTTATGGAGAAGAAGCAGTAGAAGCATACAAAGATGGCGATGGTGTTTATGACTGCTCTTTTAAAGAAGGTGTAAATAAGCTGGAATTTAATGGTTCTGATTCAGTGATCAAGGGATATGATTCAGAAGGAAAAGAAATCTTTTCCCATACATATCATTATGTTGGAATAGAAGAAGTACGTGGGTTATACGAATTTAAAAGTGACGATGCAGACTCAGGCGAATTTACTTATTTCTGCATAGCACCAGATACAAATGATACAACCTATCATATTGAATTGCGCTACGGCAGCGATTTGGAGGCACTTGGAAAATATGATGAAGGAGACTATGCATACTGGCTTGGCTCAGGTATTTCAACAGACTATGATCAGACAATGGTTGAGAACTGTATAGAACTTTTCTGCAAAGAAAATCTGTCTGAATAGAACAGACTTGTAAAACTGCAGAAAGCATCTGCGGAGTGGAAACTGAATACACGAGGAAAATAAAAAATTGAAACACCAAGACTTGACAAATTCCTGTAATGAGTTAAAATATAACAGTGCTATATAGCGCTGTTATATTTTTGAAAAGAACTTTAGAGGATACGAAAAGAATGTCGACGAAAGCAGAAGATACACAGAAAAACATATTAGATACAGCCAGAAAACATTTTCTGAAAGATGGTTTGACAGGAGCATCTTTAAGAAATATTGTAAAAGATGCAGGGCTTACTACTGGCGCATTTTACAAATATTATCCGACGAAAGAGGCACTTTTTGATGCACTGACGGATCCTTATATGGAACATATTTATCAGATTTATGACCAGATCGTTGAGGAGTTTGAAAAGCTTTCTGCCAGTGATCAGACAAGGAATATGTCGGATACATCCAGTGATGGGATGGAGCAGATGGTTGATTATATCTATGATCATTATGATAATTTCAGATTATTGTTGAAATGCGGAGACAGTGGAAAATTTGAATTATTCATACACAATATGGTGGAGCGGGAAATGAAGTCCAGCCTGAAATATATGGAAAAAATGAAGGAAGCCGGTGTAAAAATACCGGTTGTAGAGGAAAGCCTTATGCATATGATCTATACGGGATTTTTTTCATCAGTATTTCAGATCATTGAGCATGATATAGACAGGGAGACTGCAAAGAAAAATGTACATCAACTGAAAGAATTTAATACAGGTGGCTGGGAACGATTGTGGAATATTGAATTTCCAGTATAACTGATGCAGGAATTCTGAATAGGTTATGTGTGTTGCAGGTTCTGGATTTCTGAATAAAGTTCAGACGGGATAATAATATCAGGTGGTTGATGCCAGTAGACCACCTATTTTATTATATGTTGGTTAGTGCGAACTAACAGAAGGTAAAACAATAAAACGAAACAATAAAACGAACGTAAGGAGTGAACAGATGTGAAAGAAAAAAAGAGGTCGGCAGTCAGCTGGATCCTGACGTGGGCCGGACAAAAAAGAATTGCCTATGTGTGGAGTGTGTTACTTGCAATAGGAAATGTGATTTTTAAGATTTTGCCGTATTTTATTATTGCAGATGTAGTAAAGCTGTTTTTAAATGGTGAAAAGGAGTTTGAAATATATCTTGCAAAAGCGGTTCTGATTGCATTATCGTTTATCATTGCAGAACTGCTTCATTCACTTTCGACAGCATTGTCACATAAAGCAACGTTTGCAGTACTTGCAAATATAAGAAAATCCTGCTGTGACAAGCTGGCGCGGGTACCTCTTGGCTATGTGAAAGACACACCTTCCGGTACATTTAAAAATATTATGGTGGAAAGAATCGACAGTATCGAGACAACACTGGCGCATATTGTCCCGGAATTCACGTCCAATCTGCTGGCACCGATTGTGATTTTGATTTATTTCTTCCTGACAGACTGGAGACTGGCACTCTGGTCATTGGTGCCGGTTATAGTGGGATTTCTTTCCTATTTTGGAATGATGCTGGATTATAAACCAAGCTTCGAGAGAACGGTTCAGACAACAAAAGATCTGAATGATGCGGCAGTGGAATATATTGACGGAATCGAAGTGATCAAGGCATTTGGAAAGACAGAAAGTTCTTATGCAAAATTTACAAAGGCGGCTATGGCTTATGCAGATTCCTTTATTTCCTGGATGAAACGGTGCTCGATCTTTCATGGACTGATGATGGTGGTCACACCTTATACGCTTCTTACGGTATTGCCGTTTGGGGCACATTATGTAGCCAATGGAACACTTGCGATTTCAGATTTTGTCATCTGCATTATTTTATCACTTGGAATCGTTGGACCGTTGATCACAGTGGGTTCCTATACAGATGATCTTGGCAAGATCGGAGTGATTGTTGGTGAAGTGGCAGGAATTCTGGAACAGCCAGAGCTTGAACGTCCAGAGAAAAGTAAAAGTGTTCCAAAAGATAACTCCGTTACTCTTGAAGATGTCAGATTTGGTTATCACGACAAAGAAATCCTGCACGGAGTAACTATGGAGTTGAAAGCAGGAACGGTAAATGCAATCGTAGGACCTTCCGGAAGCGGCAAGTCGACCATCGCAAAGCTGATTGCGTCCCTGTGGGATGTGGATTCCGGAAGCATCAAAATCGGTGGAGTTGATGTCAAAGAACTGGCATTTGCAGATTTTAATCGGAAAATTGCATATGTTGCACAGGACAATTATCTGTTTAATGAAACGGTCCGAGAAAATATCAGACAGGGTAATCCAAAGGCTACAGATGAACAGATTATCGAGGTGACAAAGAAAAGTGGATGTTATGAATTTATCATGCAGCTTGAGAATGGATTTGATACGGTTGTAGGAGGTGCAGGAGGACATCTGTCAGGTGGCGAGAGGCAGCGTATCTCCATTGCAAGAGCAATGTTAAAGGATACTCCGATCGTGATCCTTGATGAGGCAACTGCCTACACAGATCCGGAAAATGAGGCAATTCTGCAGAATTCTATCGCAAAACTGGTAGCAGGGAAGACCCTGATCGTAATCGCACACAGACTTTCTACTGTTAAGGACAGTGACCAGATCTTTGTTGTAAATGATGGAAATGTAACAGCACATGGCACACATGAGGAACTTCTGGTGTCATGCTCGCTTTATAAGGAAATGTGGGATGCCCATATTTCTGTAAAAGATACGGTGAAGGAGGGAGAATGATATGTTTGGGATTCTGGCAAAATTCTTTCGTTTTTCAGGCAGGGAAAATGGCAATAAATTTAAACTGTCGATAGTGATCGGACTCATAGAGGCTCTTGCCTCAGCAATGAAGATTCCGGCTATTATGTACATACTGATTGGTCTGCTGAGTGGGAAACCGACAGGAAAATATATTGGAGGCTCCGTTGCGATTATGGTTCTTGCAATTGTAGTCGACGTAATCTGCAAGAGATACTCTACAGTGCTTCAGACAGAGGGAGGATATAATGCAAGTGCTTTTATGAGAATCAAGATTGCAGAACATCTGCGATATCTGCCGATGGGGTATTTCAATTCCAATAGTATCGGGGAAATTTCTTCCATTACAACCAATACAATGGAAATACTTGGCGATGTGGCTGCGAGAGTGGTTATGCTGACAATGCAGGGAATTCTGGAAACATCAATGATCATTCTTATGCTGTTTATTTTTGACTGGAGAATCGGACTGATAGCTGCAGCAGGAGTACTTATTTTCTTTGGGGTCAATTCTGTGATGCAGAATGCGGGTAAAAAAGATTCAGAGCAAAAAGTGGTATGCGATACGGAGCTTGTAAACCAGATCATGGAGTATCTGCAGGGAATATCAGAAGTTAAATCATATAACTTGCTTGGGAAACAGGCGAAAAGATTAAATGATGCAAATGAAGCATGTGAAAAGATCAATACAAAGATGGAAATGCTGTTTGTGCCCTATCATTTTCTGCAAAGTGTGATAACCAAAATTACAGGTGCTGTGATCGTGGCTTGCAGTGCATATTTTTATATTAATGGAACTATGAGTGCGGTCTATGCGATCGGTATGACAATTTCAGCATTTATGCTTTATGCCAGTCTGGAATGTGCAGGAAATTATTCATCTCTTTTACATGTGGTAAGCGTATGTGTAGATAAAGCAAATGCAATATTGGAGCTGGATACCATGGATATTGACGGTAAAGAAATACAGCCGGAAAATTACGATATCAGACTTTCTAATGTTTCGTTTTCTTATGACAAACGGAAGATCATTGATGATATATCGCTCTCTATTCCGCAGAAAACGACGACAGCAATCGTTGGACCATCTGGTGGAGGAAAATCAACACTTTGCAATCTGATTGCCAGGTTCTGGGATGTGGATTCCGGAGAAGTGATGCTTGGAGGCGTGAATGTAAAAGACTATAGCATGAATAGTTTAATGAGTAATTTTTCATTTGTATTTCAGTCTGTGTATTTGTTTGCAGATACCATTGAGAATAATATTAAATTCGGACGTCAGGATGCAAGTCATGAGGAAGTGGTGGAAGCGGCGAAGAAAGCATGTTGTCATGATTTCATCAGCAAACTTCCGAATGGATATGACACAGTGATCGGAGAAGGAGGAGCCACACTTTCCGGTGGTGAGAAGCAGCGTATTTCGATAGCCAGAGCGATTATGAAGGATGCGCCAATCGTCATATTAGATGAGGCAACGGCCAATGTTGATCCGGAGAATGAAAAGGATCTGATGAATGCAGTAGATGCACTTACAAAGGAAAAAACGATTATTATGATTGCCCACAGATTAAAAACAGTCAGACATGCAGATCAGATCGTAGTTGTTGACAAAGGAAGAATTGTGCAGCAGGGAACACATGAGCAATTAATGAAACAGGAAGGTATTTATAAGAGATTTGTGGATGCAAGGCAGCAGGCGGTAAGCTGGAAACTGGTGCACTGAGAAATAATCCACAGTTGGTGAATATCCAAATTGAATTGTCTGAAAGAGATTTAATTTAAGTTTCGCTAAGTTTCACTTATATAGGCAGAATGAGGGATATTCAATAATGTAATATGAAAAAAAGCACTGAAAACCGTTGGATTGCAAAAAAAATCTTAAAAAATTAGCACTCACCTCTTGACTTGGCTGAAAGCTGCGTGCTATATAATAAGTAGAACAAAGGAAGACAGAGAAAAAAGAAAAGAAATGAACTTCTGAATCCTCCGAATGTTCTGACAACAACTGCGAAAGCAGCTTATATAAATTGTGAGATCTTCTCACAAAAGGCAACAAAGTTAGTTAGCATTGAAAGGAGAAATGACTTATGATGATGCCTAGTATTTTTGGAGAAAATTTATTTGATGATGATTGGATGAACTTCCCATTTGAGCAGGATTTCTGGGGAAAGAAGAATCCGTTATATGGTAAACACGCTAAGAACTTGATGAAGACAGATATTCGTGAGCATGACGCAGGATATGAAGTAGATATCGATCTTCCTGGATTCAAGAAAGATGAGATCAGCATTGAGCTTGAGAATGGTTATTTGACTGTATCAGCTGCTAAGGGTCTTGATAAGGATGAGGAAGACAAGAAAGGTAAATACATCCGTAAGGAGCGTTATGCCGGAGCAATGCAGAGAAGCTTCTATGTAGGTGAGAACCTTACACAGGAAGATATCAAAGCAAAATACGAGAATGGTATTCTGAGACTGTCAGTGCCGAAGAAAGAGGCAAAACCAGTTGAGACAAAGAAAACAATCGCAATTGAAGGATGATTTGAACACTGATGTGAGTCAGGTGTCAAATGTCGAAGGGGCTTATGTAAGCCCCTTCTTTTTGTATATAAATAAGATAAATATGAATCATAAACGCACAAAAAATCAGCCGTAAATATTTACGACTGATTTTTTGACTTTATAATACATTTGTAATTTATTCAGTTTCCGCTTTGATTCCCTGATCGAAGATTTCAACGGCTTTTTTATTTGGCTCAGCAGTAAGCTTTGCTACAATAACAGCAATCAGAAGACTTGCAAAGAATCCAGGGACAATCTCGAAGATACCTGTGGCATCTGTCATTCCTGTGAGCAGCCATCCGAGATCTACAACGAATCCGGAGATTACACCTGCTACAGCGCCCTGGTAGTTAAAGCGTTTCCAGAACAGAGATAGCAGGATTGTAGGTCCGAAAGAAGCACCGAAAGCGCCCCATGCATTTTCAACCATATCCATGATAGCCTGAGCACCGCTTCCCTTGGAGTTTGCGATACCAAAAGCAATCAGGGAGAGGATCAGTACGAGGATACGTCCAACCATCAGCGTCTCTTTTTCAGAAGCATTTTTTCTGAAGAAAGGCTTGTACAGATCTGCTGTGAAGGAGCTGGATGCTACCAACAGCTGGGAATCTGCAGTGGAAATCGAAGCGGCGATGATCGCTGCAAGCAGAAGTCCACAGATGCCTGCCGGGAAGAATCTTCGTGCCATAGCAATGAATACAAGTTTCTGATTTCCCTGAGTGAGCAGTTCAGCGCCCATAACCATTCTGCCTAAGTAAGCAATCAGGACAGCAGAGAACAGTGAGATGATTACCCATACAATTGCTACGATAGAAGATTTCTTGATCATGGATGGTTTCTCGATAGACATAAAACGCACCAGGATATGTGGCATACCGAAGTATCCTAATCCCCAGCCAAGTCCGCTGACGATATCCTGCCAGCTGGCATCAAAGATACCGCCTCCGAAAGCACACTGTGTTACAGCGCCTGTAGCAGCATCAGTATACTCATATACTGTAGTAAGAGCAGTAGGATCCAACAGATCACTGTGACCGATGCAGACTACGAGAGGTACAAGCATCAGTGCAAGCATCATCAGTAATCCCTGGAAAAAGTCTGTCCAGCAAACTGCCGCAAAGCCACCAAAGAATGTGTAGGCAACAATGATCAGCAAGAATGCGAACATAGCAATCTTAGGAGAAACTGTCGGGAACAGCGTTGTGAATACAGAAGTACCGGCTACCAGTGCAGATGCTACATAAATTGTATAAGCAAACAGGAAGATCAGTGCACATGTTAACTGCAGTGATCTGGAGTCTGTTGCAAAACGATTTGTCAGATACTGTGGTAATGTGATTGCATCATCTGCAGCTTTAGAGAATGTACGCAGACGTTTTGCGCACAGAATCCAGTTAGCAGCTGTTCCTAATGCAAGACCGATACCAATCCACATCTGTCCGAAACCGAAAGCTAAGATCGATCCCGGAAGTCCCATCAGCAGCCACGCAGACATATCGGACGCCTGTGCGGACAGTGCTGTTACCCATGGTCCCATAGATCTTCCACCAAGGAAGAAGTCCTCGGAGTTCTTATTGGTACCGTTAAAGTAAAATACTAATGCTACGCCAAGCAAAATGACGAAATACGCAATAAAAGTAATGATTTCCCAATTCATATTCTTTTATCCTTTCCTTATATTATTTTATATGATGATATCAGGCAGGATTGTAAGAAGGCATAGCATTTGTACAATCCATAGGTATCAAAATCATAATTGAAGGCATTTTTAACCCACAATAACATTTAATTTACCGCAATTAGGCTGATATTGTCAATAGTTTGGGGGAAACTACTATTGTTTCAGGTGTTTCTTATAGTTCTGCGGTTAGTAGAAACGGACAGAGATTTTTTCATAAATTATGAAATATTGATGGAATTTCACCTTGTATTGTGAGATAATAGAAAAGTAAGAGTTCTATTGCTGCTCGCAGGTAACTGCGAACAGTAATAGATCCGTATCTGTTCAGTATCTTCACAGATACCAGTATTCTAAAAAGTAGAAAACGAGGTAGAACAACATGAAACTGATCAAGGAGAAGAAGATTTATACTGGGAACGGTGTAATCGAAAATGGCTATATCCGCTTTGATGAGAAGATTGAAGAAGTCGGTGATATGGCGGGGTTCGAGCCGAAAGAAGGGGATCTTGAGGTAAGTTGTGCAGGAACAATGGTTGTTCCTGGATTTATTGACATTCATAGTCATGGTGGTTATGGGAAAGATAACATGGATGCTACACCGGATGAGATTGATGAGATGGTTAAGCAGATGACAAAGCAGGAGGGAATCACAACTTATTTCTGTACAACTATGACTCAGACCTATGAGAACATCGAGAAAGCAATGCAGAATATTCATGATGCGGCACAGAAGAATCCGGTGATCAAAGGAATTCACTTAGAGGGACCATTTATTTCAACGGTGTTCAAGGGGGCACAAGATCCTTCTTATATTAAGAAGCCGGATGAAAAAACACTGGCAAAATGGAATGAGATCAGCGGCGGTCTCCTGCGTATTGTTACTTATGCGCCGGAAGAGGCAGATCCATCATTTGAGACATGGTGCAAGGAAAATGGAGTTGTCTTAAGCGCAGGACATTCGAATGCATTATACGGGGAATTGAATGCAAGCGGAGCAACACATGTGACTCATCTTTACAATGCACAGAGAGGACTGAATCACAGAGAGCCTGGTGTGACAGGATATGGTATGTTGGCAGAAGGGGTACATGCAGAGCTTATTTGTGATGGAAAGCATATTATGCCGGACATGGTTAAACTTGCATGCAAAGTACGAGGATTTGACGGAATCGATCTGATCACAGACTCTATGCGTGCGAAAGGAATGCCGGAAGGAAAGAGTGAGCTGGGCGGACAGGTCGTAATCGTGAAAGAGGGTATGGCAAAACTGGAAGACGGAACGATCGCAGGAAGTATCCTTACATATATTCAGGCATTTAAGAATGTTATGGAATTTACAGGAGCTACTGTTGAAGAAGCGGTTAAGATGACATCCGGAAACCAGGCGAAGGAATTTGGACTTGAGTCTAAGGGCGCGATCGCAGTCGGAAAAGATGCAGACATGGTTGTATTAAATGATGCGTTTGATTTAGTACAGACAATCAGCTATGGTAAACTCGCATAAGGAATAAGAAGTTATAAAATATATCTACAGAAGCAGGAAGCAAATAGATTTGATCTATGAAAATATGGGGTGGCTTCCAAAGCACTCGATATAAATATAATGAAATGAGAGGGTATTAAACATGGAAGTAATTGTAAAGAAGAATTATGAAGAGATGAGCAAGGCAGCAGCAACACTGTTTGCAGCAGAGATTATGGAGAATCCGAAAACAATCCTTGGTATGGCAACAGGATCTACACCGGTTGGTCTGTACAAAGAGCTTGTTAAAATGTATGAGGCTGGAGATCTTGATTTCTCTCAGGTTACTACATTCAACCTTGACGAGTATATTGGACTGGCACCGGAGCATGATCAGAGCTATCATTATTTCATGAATGACAATCTTTTCAATCATGTAAATATCAACAAAGAGAATGTATATGTACCGGATGGGGTTGGATTTGAAGCTGGAGAGGCAGGAAAAGCTTACGAAGAACTGATGGCAAAGACAGGACAGGTAGAAATCCAGCTGCTTGGACTTGGATGCAATGGACATATCGGATTCAACGAGCCGGCAGATGAGTTTACAAAAGTAACAGGTGAGATCGACCTGACAGATAGCACAATTGAAGCGAATAAGCGTTTCTTTGAGAAGAAAGAAGATGTGCCGAGAAAAGCTGTTTCTATGGGAATCGGAACAATTATGCGTGCAAAGAAGATCGTACTTCTTGTAAACGGAGAGAATAAAGCAGAGATCCTGAAAGAAGTAGTAAACGGACCGGTTACACCAAAGGTACCT
>OLGN01001623.1_pt1 | contig 12118 bp, 9 predicted proteins | sample 1605941 | NCBI WGS metagenome assembly OLGN01 (sample SAMN03283269) | human gut metagenome | biome: human-associated habitat; material: feces | host: Homo sapiens | place: USA | collected 2013
TGACCCGCGCGATGGTCTGGACCATCATCGCCCGCATGAGCGGCGTTGACACCACTGGCGGCAACACCTGGTACGCCAAGGCCCAGGAGTGGGTCATCACCAACGGTATCTCCGACGGTGAGAACCCGACTGCGGCCATCACCCGCGAGGAATTCGTCACCATGCTCTGGCGTCTTGCCGGGGAGCCGATTTATACCGGCGACCTCAGCCGCGTGCCGGATGCCGGCAGCATAAGCACCTGGGCGCAGAACGCCATGCTCTGGTCGTATGCCACGGGTCTGACCGAGGGCGACGAGAACGGCGCCCTGACCCCGCTTGCCACCGCTACCCGCGCGCAGGCTGCGGCCATGATAATGCGCTTCTGAGAGAGCGTGAAGTAAGCACCAAAAACATAAAACAGGGAGCCTCCCGGCTCCCTGTTTTTTTTATATCTCCGCGCCCTCGGCCTCCAAATGCGCCCTGAGCGAGCGCCGGAGCCGGAGCATGAGCTGCGCCAGCCGCGCGGGCCGCTCACCCTCCTGCGCCGCCAGCTCGGAGAGCGCCTCACCGTACCAGTAGCGCCGCAGAAAGAGCCGCCGCTCCCGCTCCGGCAGCGCGCCGAGCCAGGCTTCGATGTGCCGCGTCAGCTCCATGGCGTCCAGCGTCTGCTCCACCGTCGCGGGGGAGGGGACGCAGTCGTCCAGCTCCGAGAGCAGCGCCTCCATGCCCGCATAGCGCTTTCGCGCCCGCGTTTGCCGGTAGCGGCTGATGGAGAGGTTGCGCGTGATGCGCCCCAGAAAGGCCCGCAGGCTCGCGGGCAGCTCCGGCGGCATCCGCCGCCACGCGGCGAGCCAGGTGTCGTTCACGCACTCGTCCGCGTCCTCGCGTATGCCGAGCAGGTTCAGCGCTATGCGCAGGCAGAACGCGCCGTATTTTGCCGCCGTCTCCGAAATCGCGCCCTCGTCCCGCGCGTGGTAGAGGGCGACTATCTCCCTGTCCTCCATGCCGCGCCCCCTCAGTCCGGCCTGTTCACCACGCCCGTAAAGAGCGGCAGTCCGTCCCGCGAGCTTATGGCAAAGAGGAAGGGCCGGTCGAGAGTGAAGTATATCTCGTCCTCGGGCTCCGCCGCCGCGCCGTCGGCTATGATGACCGTAAACGCCGCGGCCTCGACGCCCTCCTCGTCTATCTTCACCCGCGCCGCGTGCGTCGCCTCGGAGACGTAGATGGGCATGTCCGTGTCCGTCGTCATCGGCGTGAAGTCCGAGACATCGGGGTCGAAGACGTCCGTCACGCCCAGCTCCATCAGCCCGCCTATGAGGTCGAGCTGCGCCGCAATGTCAAACTTCGGAACCGAAAGATGTACGACCGCGTATTTCCCGGCCAGCTCATTCGGTCCCGAGGCCATGAGGCCCAAAACTTCCTCGCTTTGCAGCAGCTCGTCCACCGCGACGCCCTCGTCGGGGAGGATGAACCACATGCCGTTCCCGCCCCGGAGCGGGAGCCGTACCGCGCCCCAGCCGTCTCCGCTGAAATAGTCCATGCCGCGCTCCGCGCGCATGTACTCCGCCTCGGTGTCGCCCGAGGGCGCGTGAAAGACGTCGGTGTAGTTTGCCGCCTCGTTGAACTCGTCCGTCCACTGCGCGCTGTAATAGATGGTCGTCGCCAGCAGCAGGACGGTGAGGGGGTTCGTCTCGATATTTGCCGCCTGCTCCTCAAGCAGCCCGCGCGTCTGCTCGTTCAGCCAGGCCTGTATGGCGGAGTTTATCTCGGCACTCCCCATCTCGCCCCGGTAGGACGAGGCGTAATAGGTGTTTGCAAGCGTGTCCATCGTGCTCTGCACATAGCCGAAGTCGTCCCTGAGCCAGACGGAGCCGGCAAGCACGCTCTGTATCTCCTCCTCGTCCCGGCTGCACGCGCGCCAAATGGCGGACGCCTGTTCGCGCAGGGCCTCCACGCTGTCAACGCCTATGAGCTCCAGCAGCTGGCCCCGGCTCTCGCCGCCCGTCAGCTCCGCGAGCATGGCGAGGGCCATGTAGAGGTTCACCGGCGAGAGCAGGGCGTTCTCCTCGCCCGCGCCGGAGAGAAACTGCGCCGTCAGCGCCTCAAAGCAGGCGTCCGGCGCTGCGACCCCGTCCGGCAGCCGCTCGTAGTCCTCATACACCGCCTCGGCTATCGCCAGCGCCGAGCCGCCCGCCCCGGGCCGGATAAGCGCCACGGCGATGGCCACGACCAGCAGCGCCGCCACGGCCCCGATGTACCAGGCCCTGCGCGGCCTTTTGCGCCCGCCCGCCGCTTCGACCAGCTCGTCGGAGACATTTGTCACGGCCTCGTAGAACTTTTCGCTTTTCTCGCTCATGTTACTGCCTCCCTTCACCTTATAAGTCGCAAAACGCGCGCGGATGTTGCGGGCTGAGCGGAAAACTGTTAAAATGCCATTAGGAGGGATGCCAAATGGAATTTTGCCTCAATAACGAAAAACTTTGCGTCCGCGTCTCGTCCCTGGGGGCGGAGCTGCGCTCCGTCCGCGGCGCGGACGGCACGGAGTATCTCTGGCAGGGCGACGAGCGCTTCTGGCGCGGCCGCGCGACGAATATCTTCCCCTACGTGGGCCGCCTGACGGAGGACAGCTACCTCTGGCGCGGCGCGAGGTATAAAATGGGCCGCCACGGCTTCGCCCGCGGGAGCGAGTTCACAGCCGAGGCGGCGACGGACACGCGCCTGGTCCTCTCGCTCAGGGCGGGCGAGGCGACGCGGGAGAGTTACCCCTTCGATTTCAAGTTCAGCCTCATATACGAGCTTTCCGGCGATACCCTGCGCCAGACCTACCGCGTCGAGAACCGCGGCGAGGGCGATATGCCCTTCGGCCTGGGCGGGCATCCGGGCTTCAACGTGCCCCTGGCCCCCGGGCTGAGGTTCGAGGACTACCGCCTGGAGTTTTCCGCGCCCTGTGAGCCGCAGCGCGTCCTGCTCTCGCCCCAGTATTACGCCTCCGGCGAGGAAGCGCCCTACGCGCTCGAAAACAACGCCATACCGCTCCGCCACGACCTCTTCGACGCTGACGCCGTCATACTGCGCGCCGCGGCGGAGAGCGTGACGCTCAAATCCGAGCTCGACGCCCACGCCGTTGAAGTCTCGTACCCGGATATGCGCTATATAGCATTCTGGCACACGCCGGAGACGGAGGCCCCCTTCGTCTGCATCGAGCCCTGGCTGAGCCTGCCCTCGCGGCAGGACGTGGTCGAAGACCTTGAAAAGCAGCCGGATATCCGCGTCCTCGCTCCGGGCGAGGCGTATGAGAACTGCCTGCGCTTCCGCTTTTTTTAAAGCCGCTCCAGCGGGACACGGATGGTCAGCGTCCTGGGCGTCGGCATCTTGTCGAACTGGATGACGTAGACCCTCCGGGTCATGTCCACCTCCAGCAGCGTGCCTTCGCCGAAGGCCGCGTGCCGCACGCGCGCGCCGGGGGACAGGAGCGCCTCCGGCTCCGCCGCTGTGCCGGAGAGCCGCCGCTCGTTTGAAGCGATATATTCCCGCGCCTCGGCCACGAGGCTGTCACGGGGCCTGCCGTCATGAACGAGCAGGCCCTCGTCTATTTCCAGCAGGAAGCGCGAGGGATAGCGCGGCGCGCCCTCATGCCCGCGGCCCTCGCAGTCCGAGAGGCAGAGGCCCCTCTGCGCCCGCGTGAGCGCCACGAAAGCCAGGCGGCGCTCCTCCTCCATGCTCTCGGGCGAGTCGGTCCTGCGGGAGGGCAGGATGCCCTCGCTCAGGCCGCAGAGGAAGACGTGGGGGAACTCCAGGCCCTTGGCGGCGTGGATGGTCATGAGCTTCACAGCGTCGCGGCCGGTGTCCGCGTCGCTGTTGGTGAAGAGGGCCACGTGGGCGAGGTAGTGCGTCAGCGAGCACTCCTCGCCGCCCGTCTCCTCATATTCGCGGACGGACTGTTTGAGCTCCGCGAGGTTGTCCAAACGCTCCTGACTGCCCTCGGTGCGCAGATGCTCTTCGTAGCCGCTGCGGTTGAGCACCTCCGAGAGCAGCTCCGCGATGCTCCGTTCCTCGCAGCCCGCGGAGAGCTCCTCCACCAGCGCGACGAGCTTCCGGGCCTTGGTGCCGCGGAAGAGCTCCTCGTCCAGATTGCGGCAGAGCGCGTCGTAGAGAGAGCAGGCGTTTTTCACCGCATACCCGCGCAGGTATTCCATCCTGCGCCGCCCGAGGTTCCGCCTCGGCACGTTCGCCACGCGCAGGAAGGAGAGGTCGTCCCGGTAGGCAAGCAGGCGCAGGTAGCTGAGCGCGTCCTTCACCTCCGCGCGCGCGAAGAATTGGACGCCGCTGTATATGACATAGGGCAGCTTCAGCCGCAGGAAGACCTCCTCGATGCTGCGCGTGACGTAGTGCGCGCGATAGAGTATGGCCATGTCGCGGTAGGGGACGCCGCTCTCGTGCAGCTCGGCAATGCGCGCACCTATGCGCCCGGCCTCGTCCTCGGGACTCTCACAGTGCATCCAGACCACCGGCGCGCCGGAGGGCAGGGTGGGGGAGAGCTCCTTTTTCATGCGGTTGCGGTTTTTGCCTATGAGGCTGTTCGCCGCGGCGAGTATCTCGGGCGTGGAGCGGTAGTTCTGCATCATCATGATGGTCTTCGTGCCGGGAAACTCGCGGTCGAAGTCCAGCAGGAACTTCACGCTCGCCCCGCGCCAGGTGTAGATGGTCTGGTCGGGGTCTCCGACGATGAAAAGGTTTTTGTGGTAGCCGCAGAGCGCGCGCATGAGGCGGTACTGGGGCTTGTCTATGTCCTGGAACTCGTCCACCATGATGTATTGCAGCCGCTCCTGCCACTTGCGGCGTATCTCGCGCTCGCGCTCGAAAATGTAGAGGGTGAAGAAGATGAGGTCGTTGTAGTCCAGGCCGAAGCACTTTTTCTCCTCGTAGAGGTAGCCGTAGAAGATGATGTCCCGCGTGCTGACAGCGTCGAGGTACTTCCTGTGCAGGGTCTCCAGGTCCATGTCTATCATGTCGAGGTAGTATTCGGGGTCCTCGATGCCCTTGCGGAGCTCTATCATGTCCCTCGCGTCGGCGTATGTCATGTGGCGCAGGGTGAGGCCGCGCTCTTCGTAGATGCGGGCGAGCATGACGTCGATGTCAGCGTTGTCGAGGACGAGGAAGCTTTTGGGGTACTGCACCGCGTGGCTGTCCTCCTGGAGCACGGTGACGCAGAAGCTGTGGAAGGTGCAGATGTGGCCGGTGTCGCTGTCGCCGGTGAGTGCGCGTATGCGCTGGCGCATCTCGGCGGCGGACTTGTTCGTGAAGGTGACGCAGAGTATGCTGCCGGGCGTGACGCCCAGCTCGTTTACAAGGTAGGCAAAGCGGCGCGCGAGGGCGCGCGTCTTACCGGAGCCCGCGCCGGCCACGACGCGGATGTAGCCCTCCGTCGAAGTGACCGCCTCGCGCTGACTGCTGTTCAGGCCTTCCAGAATATCCATGCCATCGCCCCCTTTGGGATAAGTATACCATTCCGGGGCTCGCGCGTCCAGAAGGCCCGGCGCTTTTGCGCCGGGCCTTTCCGGATGTGTTTAGTTTGAGGTCGAGCACTCGTTCGAGGGGAAGAACTCCTCGACGGGGAAGCGTATCTGAGCGAAGATCTCGCAGGGGTCGTCGTGGCAGCGGCCACCGGCGCACTCCTTTTCCGGCACACAATAGTCGTAGGCCGGGATGAGCAGCTGGGTGTCGCGCTCAAGGCGGATGATGGAGAACTGGCCCAGGGTGACGTAGAGCCTGCGGCCCGTGTCCGAGGTAACGAGCGCCTCGCCGAAGCGGGCAAGGATGCAGGCGGGGATGTCGTGCCTGTCGTTGTCGCAGCAGACGTTGCAGTTGGCGTCCACGAGCTTGAGGTGCAGGGCGATGGGGTCCACGGCCTCAACGTAGGCTGTGGGCATGCCCTCGTCCACGCAGCTGCAATCGCAGATGTCGGAGGAGAAGGTCTTCACGGTGCCCTCTCCGCCGCAGAGCATGACGCGCTTATCGAAGATGGCGAGTCCGGTGACGGTGTTCGCGCCGGGGAAGGTCTCGCCCGTTATCTTGTAGAAATAGGTGACGTCAACGGTGTAGTAGCCCTTGTTGAAGGTGATGGCCTCGACGTTCACCTCGGCGTACAGCAGCTCGGCGCTTTTGGGCCGGACGCTGAAGGCGTTGTCTATGTAGGTCTGGGACCCGACGGTGGGGTAAACCCGGAGGTCTTCGATGCAGTCTTTGTCCCTGCAAGAATCAAAAATTTTCTTGGTGTGGACGCAGACGGCTTCCCGGATGCAGGCCGCGCTGTCCACCGGGCCGGGCAAAACCCTGTCTGCCATGTTGTTTCCTCCTCTGAGAAGATTTGAAGCGGACTTCATTACAGTCTATGCGCCGCGCCGCCGCTTGTGAAAATAAATAATCTGTACCGCGGCGGAAATGTGTGATATAATGTGCTGAACATGAGAGAGGGGGGCGAAAATGGACAACTTCGGGTTTATCCACGGCGAGCTTGACACAAAGCTCCTGATACTTTTCATCCTCCGCCGCCTGCCGAGGCCGGTGGACGGGGATACGCTGACCGAGCTCTGCTTCTGCGACACCGGCGTGAGCTGGTTTGAATACTCCCAGTGCCTCGCGGACCTTGTGGACACCGGGCACATAGACAAGCTCGAAAACGGCCGCTACATGATAACCGAGAAGGGCGACAGAAATTGCGCCGCCACTGAGTCCAGCCTGCCGTACTCCGTCCGCACCAAGGCTGAGCGGCTTATAAAGCCCATCGCGGCCCAGATGAAGCGCGATGCGCTCATCGTCACAGAGCACAGGGTTGAGAAAAACGGCTGCTTCGTGAAGCTCTCGCTCTCGGATGGGGAGGGGGACATCATCAATATGACGGTCCTCGTCTCTGACGAGGCCTGCGCGCAGGATATAGAGCAGCGCTTCCGCCGGGATGCGGAGATAATGTACGGCAAGATCGTCAACTTACTTACGGATGGAGCGTCGGAACTATGAACACACGTGTACCCGCGGGTTACAAGAGCATACTTTCGGTTTACGACACGCAGAAGGCCATCGGCCTCATGAAGCGCCTGTTTGAGGACAGGTTTGCCGCGGTGCTGAATCTCTTCCGTGTCTCGGCCCCGCTCTTCGTCGAGGGCAAGAGCGGCCTGAACGACAACCTGAACGGCTGGGAGCGGCCCGTGGATTTCGACATAGCGCACACCGGCGCGCACGCGCAGGTGGTGCAGTCCCTGGCCAAGTGGAAGCGCCTGGCCCTGAAGCGCTACGAGTTCTACCCCGGCAAGGGCATCTACGCGGATATGAACGCCATCAGGCGCGACGAGGACGAACTGGATAACCTCCACTCCGTCTATGTGGACCAGTGGGACTGGGAGAAGGTCATCCTGCCAGAAAACCGCAACATCGACTACCTGAAGAGCACGGTCATGGACATCGTCGGCGCGATGTGCGACACGCAGGACACGCTCCAGGCCATCTACCCGGCCCTGACCTGCCTGGGAAAGATAAAGCGCTCCGTCAGCTTCGTCACGGCGCAGGAGCTGGAGGACCGCTGGCCGGAACTCACGCCCAAGCAGCGGGAGCACGAGTATCTGCGGGAGCACGGCACTGCCTTCATAATCGGCATCGGCGCGCCGCTGAAGTCCGGAAAGCCGCACGACGGCCGCTCACCCGACTACGACGACTGGAGCCTGAACGGCGACATTCTGGTCTGGTACGAGCCGCTGGACTGTGCGTTTGAGCTTTCGAGCATGGGCATCCGCGTAGACCCCGCCGCGCTTGACAGGCAGCTGACCATCTCCGGCTGCGACGACAGGCGAGAGCTAATGTACCATAAAATGCTACTCAGCGGCGAGCTGCCGCTCACCATAGGCGGCGGCATCGGCCAGTCGAGAATGTCGATGCTCATGCTGGGAAAGGCGCATATAGGCGAGGTCCAGGCTTCCGTTTGGGACGAAGAGACCATCGAAACCTGCAAAAACGCGGGTATTATGCTGCTCTGATGACTTTTTTGAGAACAGGAGCGTGGAAGCGCTCCTGTTCTTCTCTGTTAACTTGTTAAATATGAAGACTTGACAAAACAAATAAATATGATACAATTTTACAAAATATGAGAACAAGAACTACGAACATAAGGGCCAGCGCCTCAAGTACCGGGATCATGAGGAACGGCCCACCAGTGGCCGTTTCTCTTTTCCAACCGCCGGACTCCCTCCAGTCCGGCGGTTTCTTGCGTCAAAATGCAAGATATTAAGATACAACTTGCAACAAAAATCAGATATTGACAAGAATATAGCGAAAGTGGCCAGAAAAATATTGCAAGATGCAAAGATGATACTTGCAAATTTCATTTTAGCTGTTATAATGGTTGCAGACTCTTGGAGAGAGGAGCGGCGGCATGATAGAGCTCAACAGCAAAAACAACGTCCTCATGGAGTGCGAGTACAAATACAGCCTCCAGGACAGAGAGACGGGGAACCTCTACCGCGACATGTTCCCCTACAGTGAGGTGCCGAAATGCACCTTCAATTTCCGCCTGACACCGGCGAACCCGCCGGAGCACATCTGGATAACGGATACGACCTTCCGGGACGGCCAGCAGAGCCGCGCGCCGTATGAGCCGGAGCAGATAGTCCAGCTTTACAAATACCTGCACAAGCTGGGCGGGCCGAAGGGCATCATCCGCCAATCGGAATTCTTCGTGTACAGCGAGCGGGACCGCAAGGCCCTGCGCATGTGCCAGGAGCTGGGCTATGAGTTCCCTGAGATAACGGGCTGGATACGCGCCAGCCGCGAGGACTTCAAGCTAGCGCGCGACCTGGGCCTGCGCGAGTGCGGCATCCTGGTAAGCTGCTCGGACTATCATATATATAAAAAGCTCAAGAAGACGCGCCGCCAGGCGGTGGACGGCTATCTCGCCGTTATAAAGGACGCTCTGGACGCCGGCATATATCCCCGCTGCCACTTCGAGGACATCACGCGCGCTGATTTCTATGGCTTCGTCGTGCCGTTTGCGCACGAGATAAGCGACCTCATGGCCGAGAGCGGCATCCCCATCAAGATACGCGCCTGCGACACGATGGGTTACGGCGTTCCCTATGCGGGCGCCTCCATGCCGAGAAGCGTGCCGGGCATAGTCTACGGCCTGCGCAACTACGGCGGTTTCCCGGCCGAGCTCCTGGAGTGGCACGGGCATAACGACTTTTACAAGGCCGTCGTGAACTCTGCAACGGCATGGCTCTACGGCGCATCCTCGGTGAACTGCTCCCTGCTTGGAATAGGCGAGCGCACGGGCAACACCCCGCTTGAGGCCATGGTCATCGAATACGCCCAGCTGCGCGGCACGCTGGACGGCATGGACCCCACCGTCATCCGCGACATCGCGGACTACTACGAGCGCGAGCTGGGCTATCACATCCCGGAGAACACCCCGTTCGTGGGCGAGAACTTCAACACCACCCAGGCCGGCATCCACGCCGACGGCCTGTTGAAGGATGAAGAGATATACAGCATCTTCGACACGCGCAAGATACTCAAAAGCCCGCCCCGCGTGGGCATCTCGCGCAACTCGGGCGCGGCGGGCATAGCCGTCTGGCTGACGCAGAAGCTGGGCCGCCCCGTGGCGAAGACGGAGGAGATAGTCCACATCCTCAAAAACTGGGTGGACGACCAATACGAGGCCGGGCGCGTCACGAATATAGGCGACGGCGAGCTCTGGAGCGTATATAAGCAGATGGAGGCGGAAGAGGCATGAACGCAGCACAAAAACTCATCTCGGCGCACCTGGTTTCCGGGGATCTCACTCCCGGCGGCGAGATAGCCATCAGAATAGACCAGACCCTGACGCAGGATTCGACGGGCACCATGGCCTATCTCCAGCTGGAGGCCATGGGTACGGAGCAGGTCAAGACCAAGCGCTCCGTGGCCTATATAGACCACAATATGCTCCAGTCCGGTTTCGAGAACGCGGACGACCATAAGTATATCCAGACCGTCGCGGCAAAGCACGGCATCTGGTTCTCGCGCCCGGGCAACGGCATATGCCACCAGGTGCATCTTGAGCGCTTCTCCGTTCCCGGGCAGACCCTGCTGGGCTCGGACAGCCACACGCCCACCTGCGGCGCGGCGGGCATGCTCGCCATCGGTGCGGGCGGCCTGGACGTCGCGGTCGCCATGGGCGGCGGGGCCTATTACCTCGCCATGCCGAAGATATGCAAGGTCGAGCTGACCGGCGCGCTCAGGCCCATGGTCACGGCCAAGGACGTCATCCTGGAGGTGCTCCGCCGCCTGAGCGTCAAGGGCGGCGTGGGGAAGATAATGGAGTACTCGGGCGAGGGGCTCAAGACCCTCTCCGTCCCCGAGCGCGCGACTATAGCGAACATGGGCGCGGAGCTGGGCGCTACGACCACCGTGTTCCCCAGCGATGAGGTCACCCGCGCCTTCTTCAAGGCCCAGGGCAGGGAGGACGACTGGTCGGAGCTTATGCCCGACCCGGACGCGGAGTACGACGAGGAGATAAGCATCGACCTCTCGGCCCTGCACCCGCTCGCCGCCATGCCGCACAGCCCGGATAACGTCGCGCCGGTCAGCGAGAAAGCCGGCATCAAAATAGACCAGGTCGATCCGATCCGGCAAAGCACACGTATTACTGTCTCCTTGTATTTTATGCAGTTCAAAGAACTCCGTAACCTGGACTGCAACATTCCATTCCGCCTGATGCAGAGCATGGAAAACATCCTTTCGTCCGGCACAGAGCATTTCTCCGTAATTCAGGCTCTCGATCACGTCTGTACCAAGCGGATAAAGCTCAATCGAACAGTAATGTATTTTCCGTTGGCAGGCCTCAGCATCCAACAAAGTCAGAAAGGCATTAAGTCCGGTACCGAAACCTATTTCCAGAATGGTGATTTCCCTCCGTTCCAGATGGTGCAACCCGGCTTCGATAAAGACATGGCGCGACTCCTGTACGGCGCCGTTCACAGAATGGTAGTGTTCGTCCATTTCTGGGATAAAAAGCGTATGGCTACCATCCGCCGTCAGTTGTAATTCCCGTTTGATATGATTTGTTGTGTTCTGCATATATTTCTATAATATGCCTGCAAAGGTAAGTTTTTAATCCCGGTTTTTATATACCTTTGTAACCATAACAAGAATCAAAGATGACCAAAAAATTTATCTTTCTTTTACTCTTGCTGTTTACGGGTTTACAAATGATACGGGCCCAACAAACATATTCCATAAAAGGTATCGTAAAGGATGCCACCAACGGCGAACCGGTGAGTTTCGCCAATGTTGTCATATGGAATACGCTAGAAGGGACTGTCACTGATTCGATCGGCCAATTCGAGATCACCGGAGTCTCTCCCGGAAGCTATCGCCTACAAGCCTCCTTCATTGGTTATAAACCAACAGTCACGGCTGAATTCAGGATTTCCAACAAGGATCTATTTTTTCCGATCGAACTGGAAGAAAGTAGTGAAAGCCTGCAAGAAGTGAGCATTGTCGCCTCTCCTTTCCGCAAGACGGCAGAAAGTCCGCTCGGACTGCGCGTGATCGGGTTCAAAGAGATCGAGAAAAGTGCCGGAGGAAACCGGGACATATCCCGGGTCGTACAATCTTTCCCTGGTGTCGCATCTACGGCCGCTTTCCGAAACGACTTGATGGTCAGAGGCGGAGGCCCGTCTGAGAACCGTTTCTTTCTTGATGGCGTAGAAATACCGAACATCAACCACTTCTCCACACAGGGAGCATCCGGAGGTCCTGTCGGGATCATTAATCCGGATTTCATACGCGAAGTCAATTTCTATTCTGCCGCCTATCCTGCCGCGCGTGGAAACGCCCTTAGCTCGGTTCTTGATTTCAAGCTACAGGACGGCAACAAAGAAAAATTCTCCTTGCGGGGAGTGATAGGAGCTTCGGACATCGGATTCTCTGTCAACGGACCGGCCGGCAAGAAGACAACTTACCAGGTGTCTATTCGCCGTTCATACCTTCAGTTCCTTTTCGATATGATCGGATTACCTTTCCTGCCGACCTTCACTGACGCACAATTCAAAGTGAAACATACATTCGACCGGAAAAACGAACTGACGATCCTGGGACTGGGAGCCATAGA
>OLGN01001626.1_pt1 | contig 12100 bp, 10 predicted proteins | sample 1605941 | NCBI WGS metagenome assembly OLGN01 (sample SAMN03283269) | human gut metagenome | biome: human-associated habitat; material: feces | host: Homo sapiens | place: USA | collected 2013
CAGTACGAAGATACGGACTTTTCGGTTATCTCCAAATTTTCAGGGCAAAGCAGCCTAACTTATAACACGGTTTAATAAAAAGCAGAGGTTTGTTAACGTTTAACGCAATAAAGTTAAAAATTAACGAATCGTTTATTAACTATTTAAATGATTGAATGATCGGACCAAGTAAAAATTGTTGTTGGCGAGTTCCCTGCTAAAAGATAGTGACGCTATCCGATACAAATAGCGACGCTATATGACAATGATACCGTCACTATCCCAAGCATATACCGTCACTATCTTTTCTACGTCAATCGGAGGGCTTACGTCCACTTATAGCATATACCAACAATGATTGTTGCCTGATCCGAATTATCTCTAAAGCCTCTCTCTAAAGTTGAAACAAACAAACAGATTCGCCAATTCGTTATATATAAAAGAGTAATTTAAAACAATTATAAAGCATAAATTTATGGACTGGGAAAATCATCTTATAAAGCACCTGCAATGGTCGGACTCCATTATCAACCGGGAAGCCAAAGAACACGTAGCCCGTGAAATTGCCGCCACGGCAAAAGACGGAGATGTGATAGGAGCCGGCTCCGGCTCTACAGTCTATCTAACTCTGTTCGAACTGGCGCGACGGATTCGTGAAGAGCACTTGCATATTGAAGTGATTCCCGCCTCTCAAGAAATCTCGATGACTTGCATACAGCTAGGCATCCCACAAACTACCCTTTGGAACAAGCGACCCGACTGGACATTTGACGGAGCGGACGAAGTAGACCCACAGCAAAACTTGATTAAAGGACGTGGCGGAGCTATGTTCAAAGAAAAACTGCTCATTAGAAGCAGCCGCAAAACATTCATCATCATCGACCCCAGCAAGCGCGTCAATCAGTTGGGAAATAAATTTCCCATTCCGGTAGAGATCTTTCCGGACTCACTAACTTATGTAGAGCATGAGCTGCAACGACTGGGTGCATCAGAAATCGTCCTGCGTCCAGCCCACGGCAAAGACGGGCCTGTCTTTACAGAAAATGGGAATTTCATCCTCGACACTCGTTTTAACTATATTGATTCTTCGCTCGAAGAACAACTCAAAACCATTACCGGTGTCATAGAGAGCGGCCTTTTCATAGGTTATGATGTCGAAGTTATCATGGCAGAGTAAAACAACGTAAACTGGAAAATCGCATTTTGTAAGGAAATGAATTTATTTACCACAGAGGCCCCAGAGGTGAATCTTGTTCATGCCTGTACGGTTTTGATTCTTTTCATTTATATACCGCTATGCACTGTTTCAGCCTATTCTAACAAGGGTATATTCTCACTGCAATGAGAAAAAGTTCTCATTACTATGAGCATTTCTTCTCATCCCTATGAGTATTTTTTCTCATAGGGATAAGTATAGTTGAGAAATGTATTTCCCACAAAACACAGATATTAAAACGTCATCAAACATATTTTTATTCAAAGCCGAAGATAGTTGAAATAATAGGGAAAATACTGGGAAATTCATTAAAAATTCGGGTAGAATATTACCCCCCATCTCAAAATCAATGAGAAAAAGAGACTACTAAATAAACAAGAACTGATAAAGGAAATTTCAATAAAAGAAACCGGAAGAACCGGACAATTTGCGAAAATAGAAACAAAACATCTGAAAAACAATAAGATAGAAGAAGAAAACACGAAAAAACAGGAAGAAAAAAGATCAATAAGTCTTAGCAGAACTTGGTACATTTGCGATTGTAAACTTACCGTCAATATCAGTGATAGTACCAAGGGTAGTGCCATTCACCAATATTGAAGCACCTACGACAGGTTGTCCATCTTCTTCAGAAGTAACCAAACCGGTAACTCTAGATGTCTGCGCTGTCATCAGACCTATACCTATAAAAAGGAAGGTCATTAAGAACATCAATTTTCTTTTCATAAATTCTCTCTTAAATTTAACCTATAAACAGATTTTTTGTCTCTAACAGGTTGCAAAGATAACACTAATTATGACAAACCAAAAAAAGTGTTACGTATTTAACTAAAAAGTATTATTTTGCAAGTTCCCATCCAGTAAAAACCAACAAACTATAACTAGAAATATTCAATTTAATATATTTTAAAATAGAATTTCTATCATAAAGATAGCGTCTAAAAAGATATTTTCAAGATAAAAAGAGCATTATTTCCTCCCAAATGGTATCTTTTTATCATTTTACGTCTCCCAAAAGACTAAAGAACTATTAACAATGATGAAAACTGAAACGACCATGTACCAAGTTCTGCTAAAACTTTGCGCATTTCTTATGTAGGAATGATTTCGCAGGACGTTTCCATCAAACCGGGAGTGATAAAAATTGTTTTGAAAAGCGACGCGAAAGCACTGGATGAGGTTGTGGTGACAGCCATGGGTATCTCACGCGAGAAAAAAGCACTGGGTTACGCCGTTCAGGACGTAAAATCAGATCAGCTGACGCAAGCTGCCAACTCCAATCTGGCAGGAGCGCTGCAAGGTAAAGTATCCGGTTTGGACGTTAAGCCTTCAAGTGGTATGCCAGGAGCTTCTTCACAGATCACCATCCGTGGTGCACGTTCCTTCTCGGGTGACAACACTCCGCTTTACGTTATCGACGGAATGCCGGTAACCAGTACGCCGGACGTTAGTACAGACATACAGAACAATGGTAGTGTGAGCGGAGCCGACTTCGCCAACCGTGCGGTAGATATCGACCCTAATGATATTGAAAGTATCAACATTTTGAAAGGACAGGCTGCTTCTGCACTTTATGGCATCCGTGCTTCCAATGGTGTGATTATCATCACAACCAAAAGTGGTAAAGGGCTGGAAAAAGGCAAACCGCAGGTTAGCTTCTCTTCTAATGTCAGCTTCGATGTAGTCGGTCGTCTGCCGGAGTTCCAGAAAACATACGCACAAGGTTCGGGTGGAAAATTCAGTGCCACATCGGGAACCTCCTGGGGACCCAAGATTTCCGAACTTCCCAACGATGCAACATACGGTGGTAACACGGACAACAAATACACTCAACAGTATGGTAAGCAACAAGGAAAATATTATGTTCCCCAACGTGCGTCAGCCGGCCTTGATCCATGGGTCACTCCACAGGCGTATGATAATGCTAAAGAATTCTTCGACACAGGAATCACTTGGAGCAACTCACTGAATGTTGCACAGATGCTCGAAAAAAGCTCCTACTCTATCTCATTGGGAAATACACATCAGGACGGTATTATCTCAAGCACTGGTATGGACAGATATAATGTAAAGGTTAGTGCTGACACGAAACTGACCAACAACTGGAGTTCCGGATTTACAGCTAACTATATCACTACTTCTATCGACAAGGCAGTGACTTCCGGTAACGGTCTGTTGAGAACGGTTTACGCAGCTCCTCCCAGCTATGATCTTGCAGGGATTCCAAGTCACGTAGACGGTAACCAGTACACACAGAATTCTTTCCGTGGTAGCTTTGACAACGCTTATTGGGCAATGGACAACAACAAATTCACAGAAGATACCAACCGTTTCTTCGGAAATGTATACGCAAGCTATCAGACTGATTTCGGTACAACTAACCACAAGTTGAACGCAAAATACATGGTCGGCGTGGATGCTTACACCACTCACTATGTAGACAGCTACGGATACGGTAGTAACACGGGTGGCGGTCGCGGACAAATCGAAAACTACGGTTGGACGAACGCTACATACAACTCTTTGCTGACCATCAACTACGACTGGCACATCAATGAGGACTGGGGACTGAACGCCGTATTGGGTAATGAAATTATCCAAAGCAACAGAAAGAAGTATTATGAATATGGTACGAACTACAACTTCCCGGGATGGAACCACATCAACAACGCCACTACTCAACAGACAGAGGAAGAGACGTGGAAAAACCGCACAGTGGGATTCTTCGGTAACGTATCGGCTTCTTACAAAAATATGCTTTATCTGACCCTCACCGGACGTCAGGACTATGTATCTAACATGCCACGCAACAACCGCTCGTTCTTCTATCCTTCTATTTCAGCAGGTTTTATCCTGACGGAACTGGATGCATTGAAAAACAATGTTGTCAATCACGCTAAATTGAGAGTATCTTATGCGGAAGTAGGACAAGCAGGAGATTTCCTCGAAAACTACTACTCAACTCCGACATACGGAGGTGGTTTCTATATGCTGACTCCAATCATGTATCCGATGAAAGGTACTACCGCCTATACTCCGTACTACACGATTTTTGACCCGAAACTGAAACCACAGAACACACGTTCGTACGAAGTGGGTGCTGATGTGAACTTCCTCGATAACTTAATCACATTCAGTTATACGTACTCACGCCAGAATGTGAAAGACCAGATTTTTGAAGTGCCTTTGGCTTCTTCTACCGGTGCCAGCAAACTGCTCACCAACGGTGGTAAGATTCATACCAACACGCACGAATTCACTCTCGGATTCAACCCCATCCGGACGAAGAATATCAACTGGGATTTTGCATTCAACTGGACGAAAATCGACAACTACGTAGATGAACTGGCACCGGGTGTAGAAAATATCTCTCTGGGTGGTTATGTTACTCCACAGGTACGCGCTTCAGCAGGTGAAAAATTCCCTGTAATCTATGGTGTAGGTTACAAGAGAGATGAAAACGGCAATCGTCTGGTAGACGAAAACGGCCTTCCTATCGCTGGTGAAGCACAGGTAATCGGTAAAGTTTCTCCGGACTTCCTGATGGGATTCAACACCACATTACGCTTATGGAAGTGTACAATCAGCGCAGTACTCGACTGGAAACAGGGTGGTCAGATGTACAGTAGAACAACCGGACTCGCAGACTACTACGGTGTCAGCAAGAGAACGGAAAACCGCGAAGGTACCATCATCTTCGACGGATACAAAACCGATGGAACTAAAAATGATATCGCCATCACTGGCGCAAACGCACAACAGGTATATTACAGCCGTCTGAACGATATTGACGAATCTTCAGTATATGACAACTCTTTCATCAAACTGCGTGAAGTGGCTGTCAACTACAAAATTCTTCAAAAACGTTCAATGGAACTTTCTGTAAACGCATTTGCCAGAAATATCCTAATCTGGGCTCAATTGCCTGACCTCGATCCGGAAGCCAGTCAGGGTAACAACAACATGGCAGGAGCATTTGAAGATTATTCAATGCCGCAAACAGCTAGTTTCGGCTTTGGTTTCAACATTAAATTTTAATCTGCAAGACAATGAAAAAATATAAATCAATAGGAAAATTGCTGGCAGTTTCTTTCTTGACTGCTGCCATTGCTTCTGCTTGTACGGAAGATGCAATGGATAAAATCAATGAAAACCCTAACAATCCGCTGGATGCGCCCGCTAAGTTTTTGATTACAGACTTAGGTGTAAACACTGGATTCAGCACTGTGGGAGGGGATTTTTCACTCTATTCCTCTGTTTACATAGAACATGAAACGGGTATATCAAACCAGCTTTACCGTGCGGAAGTACGTAGCGGAGAGCCTACAACGGCTACTACTTACAATAACGCATGGATCAACGTCTACGCAAATATCAAGAACGCTAAAATCGTTATCAAGAAGTGCGAAGAAGATCCCTCGGAAAAAGGAAATGTAGTGACGGAAGCAATTGCTAAAATCTTGCTCGCCTACAACGGAGCTGTGGCAGCCGATGTGTTCGGGAATACACCGTACAGCCAGACTGGTATCCTTAATCCGGACGGCACACCAATGTATATGCAGCCTAAAATAGATACGCAGGAAAGCATTTACCAGGAAGTGATGCAGAATCTGGATGATGCTATCACTCTACTGAATAACGGTACTGCCAAAGATACAGGCTTGTCCGGTGCAGTCGGTTCTAAAGACTTGATCTATGGTTCAAACACCAATACACAAGCAAGTATGTGGCTCAAAACGGCCTATGCATTAAAAGCACGTTATACAATGCGTTTGCTCAATAAAAGTGCCAACAAAACAACAGACCTTCAGAATATTCTCACTTATGTGAGCAAATCATTTGCTAATGCAAGTGAAGAATGTAAACTGGCTATTTATGATGCTGACTCACAACTAAATCCGCTTTGGGCATTTAGCTACAGCCGTAACAGTTTGGCAGCTAGTGCAAGCCTGATTGAAAAATTTGTTGAACGCAATGACCCTAGAGCACCGCAAGCGTTTCTGGAACCCGACCCCAGCGGAGACTTCCCTGCTGGTTATGCAAGTGGTACGCAAGCTACAGACATCGCAGGTATCAAAGCGGCTCCTAACGGAACCCCGCAAGAGTTGCAGAACAATTATGGTATGTCAATGATATCATGGGCAATGTCGGCTCCGACTCTTTTAATCAGTTATCATGAAGTGAAATTCCTCGAAGCAGAAGCATTATGCCGCTTGGGAGGCAGACTGGATGAAGCTAAGAATGCTTTAAAAGCTGCAATCACTGCCGGATTCGAGAATCTGGAAAACTCAATTATAGATGCCGCTGACACTTGGGTAGCTGATGGCGATAGTGATTTGGGTGCAGATGTAGCAGAAACCTATTTCACGGATGAAGTAGAACCGTTATTCGATGCCAACCCTCTGCAAGAGACAATGATACAGAAGTATCTCGCCTTCTTCGGTGCATCCGGCGAATCACTGGAAGCCTATAACGACTACCGTCGTTTGAAAGGTGCAGGAGAAAACTTCATTGTACTGAAGAACCCGCTGAACAACAATAAGTTCCCATTGCGCTTCGGTTATGGAGCAGACGACGTATTGGCAAATCCTGAAGTGAAAGCTGCTTTCGGTGATGGCCAGTATGTATATAGCGAAGCTGTCTGGTGGGCCGGCGGAAACAAATAATGAACTTAAAATCTCTCAAAGGAGAGACTTTACATAGAGTCGTTTCTGTACTCTAACAAATTAACAGAGGCGAACAAAAATAGGCCAACCGTGAGGTTCGCCTATTTTATTTTATCCAATTTCATCAGATGAATGCTCAAATATAATAGAGAAAAAGGAATATTCAACGGCATCTTTTACATACCATTTTTCTACCCAATCATACTCTTTTTCTACGCTATTCCGTATTTAACGTTTAAGCATCTTTTAAATAAATTAAAAAAATTCCCGTACGAATCAATTTCACCACTGCAAATCGGGTAGATATTTGCTTAAAGTAGTGCGGAGAATACTCAAAGTAATAGGTTTCACCAACACTTCAGTTGCTCCTGCGTTCATTGCGTTTTCCTTATCCGAGCTGAAAGCATAAGCTGTCTGCATGATAATAGGAATTTCAGTATTAGACTCACGAATTATCTTCGTTGCCTCCAACCCGTTCATCACCGGCATCTTGATATCCATCAGCATTGCTTTGGTTCTTTCCTGATGCTGTTGAAACAACTCCACCATTTCCTGCCCATTTTTAGCCCACTCGATATCACACTTTTTGCCTATGATAGCCTTGATTAATTTAAAGTTGCTGTCATCGTCTTCAGCTACTAAAATTAAGGGTCTGAATTCATTCATTTGTTCGCTTTCCATATCGCTTATATATTGTTTTTTTATCTGTTTTTTGGGATTAATCTCCCTTTTCAGCCCGCAAGTTATAAAAAAGATTCATATATTTCGCTATCTTTGCGCCTCAATTTAAAAGAATAGTATGATTTCTGTTGACGGACTAGCCGTAGAGTTTGGCGGCACTACTTTATTTAGTGATATTTCTTTCGTAATTAATGAAAAAGACCGCATCGCACTGATGGGTAAAAATGGGGCGGGAAAAAGTACGCTGCTGAAAATTTTGGCAGGCGCACGACAACCGACACGTGGAAAAGTTTCCGCGCCCAAAGATTGCGTAGTAGCCTATCTGCCTCAACATCTGATGACGGAAGACGGAAGAACAGTGTTTGACGAAACGGCACAGGCTTTTTCACATCTGCATGAAATGGAAGCGCAGATTGAAAAACTGAACAAAGAGCTCGAGACACGGACGGACTACGAGAGCGACAGTTACATGGCGCTGATTGAAGAAGTGTCTGCCTTGAGCGAGAAGTTTTATTCGATTGACGCAACTAATTATGAAGAGGATGTGGAAAAGGCATTGCTCGGATTAGGGTTCACCCGGAGCGATTTTCAACGCCAGACGAGTGATTTCAGCGGTGGATGGCGGATGCGCATCGAGCTCGCTAAGTTGCTGTTGCAGAAACCGGACGTACTCTTGCTCGATGAGCCGACGAATCATCTGGATATTGAATCTATTCAATGGTTGGAAGATTTCCTTATTAATAACGGGAAAGCAGGTATCGTAATCAGCCACGACCGCAAATTCGTGGATAATATTACAACACGCACCATCGAAGTGACGATGGGACGTATTTATGATTATAAAGTGAACTATTCCCAATATCTGCAACTGCGTAAGGATCGCCGCGAACAGCAGCAGAAGGCATACGACGAGCAGCAGAAGTTTATTGCTGAAACGAAGGAGTTCATCGAACGATTCAAAGGAACATATTCAAAGACGTTACAGGTACAGAGCCGCGTCAAAATGCTGGAAAAGCTGGAATTGCTCGAAGTCGATGAGGAGGATACTTCTGCATTGCGACTGAAATTCCCGCCTTCACCCCGTTCGGGCAGTTATCCAGTTATCATGGAAGGTGTTGGAAAGGCATACGGAGAGAAAGTGGTGTTCCGCAACGCTAACCTGACGATTGAGCGTGGTGATAAAGTAGCTTTTGTCGGTAAAAACGGTGAAGGTAAATCTACACTCGTGAAATGTATCATGAAGGAAATCGAACATGACGGTACACTGACTCTAGGACATAATGTACAAATCGGATATTTCGCTCAAAATCAGGCTTCGTTGATGGATGAAAACCTGACGGTTTTCCAAACGATTGACGATGTAGCCAAAGGGGATATCCGGAACAAGATTCGTGATTTACTGGGTGCCTTCATGTTTGGTGGTCCCGAGGAATCGATGAAGAAGGTGAAAGTACTTTCGGGTGGGGAGCGTACCCGCCTTGCCATGATTAAATTGCTGTTGGAACCTGTCAACCTCCTGATCCTGGATGAGCCGACGAATCATCTGGACATGAAAACGAAAGATATCCTGAAACAGGCATTGCTGGATTTTGACGGCACACTGATTGTTGTTTCACACGACCGTGACTTCCTCGACGGACTGGTGAGCAAGGTGTATGAGTTCGGTAATCAAAAGGTGACGGAACATCTTTGCGGCATTTACGAGTTCCTCGAAAAGAAAAAAATGGATTCGTTGCAAGAACTGGAAAAGAAATAATAAATAATAAAAAGAGGGTATCGGCTGCAGGCAGAATAAAAGTATTTGTATATTTGCAACATCATTTATAACAGGCAGTTAGAAAAAAATGGATGAAACAAGGCAGTTATACATTATAAGCGGATGTAACGGAGCTGGTAAAACAACAGCTTCCTACACTGTACTGCCTGAAATTTTATTATGTAAAGAGTTCGTTAATGCGGATGAAATCGCCAAAGGTTTATCACCGTTCAATCCGGAAAGTATGGCTATAGAAGCCGGCCGTCTGATGTTGAAACGTATTAATGAACTATTAGCTGCTAAAGTAAGTTTCTCTATTGAAACAACATTGGCAACCCGTTCATACACCCGGCTCATTCAAAGAGCACAAAATGCCGGATATAAAGTCAGCTTGATTTATTTCTGGCTGAATTCTCCGGAACTTGCCGTCAATCGTGTGTTACAACGGGTCAATGAAGGGGGACATAATGTACCGATGGACGTTATCTACCGCCGATATCAGGCAGGCATTAACAATCTGTTTCAGATTTATATGCCGCGTGTAGACTATTGGCTGTTAGCCGATAACAGTATTTCTCCTCGAGTAATTGTAGCCGAAGGTTACCAACATGGCGAGGATCGAATATATGAACTTGAACTTTTTAAATGCATCAAGAATTATGTCAAATAATGAAATGCAAGAATTGAGCGATAAATTACGACGCGGTCTTCAGCTGGCAGAAAAGCGATTGCTGGAAAAAAATGCTCGCAATGGTAAACTCCTTAGTCAGGGAACACCAGATGGAAAAGTAATTTATGTATCAGCAACAGAATTGCTGGAACGTTTGCAAGAAAAAGAAAAGGAATCAATAAAAAAATAAATTCTCTAAAAGAAAGGATGAAAGGGAAGAAACGAATAATAGTAACTCTGCTGTTTTTAATCAACATCATAATGTTGGTGGCAGCCGTTATTCCCCATCACCATCACCCCAACGGAATGATTTGCATGAAGCAGGACTTGCCTGTAGAACAGCAATGTCCCACGCATCATCATCACCCGGGAAACGATTCATGTTGCAGCAGCGAATGTATGACTCGTTTCTACTCTCCCACTCCATCCGTACATACGGATAGCGGACCGGATTATGTATTCATCGCTACCCTGTTCACGGATGTAATCATCGAACATCTATTACGGCCACAAGAGAGACGGATTAAGAACTATTACGTCTACCGAGACTCTCTGCATGGCACGGATATACACCGTGCCACTCCTCTTCGTGCCCCTCCCTACTCTGTTTTTGCGTAAAAGCGTAAATGCAAATCAGTTGCATTTGCGTTACCTTATCTTTGTAGCGTAAAAAAACAGTAAAATTTAGTAGGAAAATATCATTATGAAAAAACTTATTTTCGTAGGAATCCTAGGCTTATTCGTGCTGGGTTCCTGTAATAATAGTACCGTCACACACACACACAATGAACACGATCATGCCACGGAAGGACATAATCACGAGGCAGAGGGTTCCGATCATTCTCATGAAGGCGAATGTAGCGGAGAACACAACCATGAAGCGACCGATGGACATAACGAGTCTGCCGAAGCGCACAGTGATGAAATCATCCTTCCGAAGGCAAAAGCTGAAGCAGCCGGTGTCAAGGTGAGCGTTATCGAACCTGCACCTTTCCAGCAAGTGATTAAAACCAGCGGACAGGTACTGGCTGCCCAAGGCGATGAATCGGTTGCCGTAGCTACAGTGGCCGGCGTTGTATCTTTCCGTGGAAAAGTAACGGAAGGAATGAGCGTCGGCAGCGGCACGCCGCTAGTCACGATTTCTTCAAAGAATATCGCCGATGGTGATCCGGTGCAACGTGCCCGCATTGCCTACGAGGTATCTAAGAAGGAGTACGAACGTATGAAAGAGCTTGTTAAAAACAAGATTGTATCTGACAAGGATTTTGCACAGGCAGAGCAAAGTTATGAAAATGCCCGCCTTAGTTACGAAGCCCTTTCCAAGAATCATTCGGCTATCGGCCAAAGTATTACAGCTCCTATTGCAGGATATGTGAAAAGCATTCTTGTGAAAGAAGGCGACTACGTGACCATCGGACAACCGCTGGTGAGCGTGACGCAGAATCGTCGTCTTTTCCTCCGTGCCGAAGTGTCGGAAAAGTATTATCCATACCTCCGTACAATCAGTTCCGCCAATTTCCAGACTCCTTATAATAATCAGGTGTACGAGCTGAAAACATTGAACGGCAAACTTCTCTCTTTTGGAAAAGCTGCCGGAGACAACTCTTTTTATGTGCCTGTCACTTTTGAGTTCGACAATAAAGGGGAAGTGATTCCCGGATCATTCGTAGAGGTGTTCTTGCTTTCTTCAACGATGGAAAACGTACTGTCTCTTCCACGCACGGCACTGACAGAAGAACAAGGTATCTTCTTTATCTACCTGCAACTGGACGAAGAGGGTTATAAAAAACAGGAAGTAACGATAGGAGCCGACAACGGTAAAAGTGTTCAGATCCTGACCGGAGTGAAGGCTGGTGACCGTGTAGTGACCGAAGGTGCTTATCAGGTTAGACTGGCAAGCGCTAGCAATGCCATCCCGGCACATAGTCACGAACATTGATTAAATGAAGAATTAGAAATGAAGAATGAAGAATTTGGCTGCGCAATAATTGGTATATGTTTATTGCACGTGCTGCATAGTCATTCTTAATTCTTCATTTCTAATTCTTCATTCTTAATTCTTAATTCTTAATTCTTAAAGAAATGCTTAATAAAATTATACATTACTCCCTACACAACCGGTTGGTTGTAGT
>OLGN01001632.1_pt1 | contig 12056 bp, 9 predicted proteins | sample 1605941 | NCBI WGS metagenome assembly OLGN01 (sample SAMN03283269) | human gut metagenome | biome: human-associated habitat; material: feces | host: Homo sapiens | place: USA | collected 2013
CCTTCCCGAAGCGGTTGTAGGTGCTGCAAACATAGGTGACCCGTTCGCCGCTTTTTAGATGGATGCGCCTGCCAAATATGGCTCTGCCGCAGTCCTCGCAGCGCAGGAGCCCACTGTAGCGCAGGATCTCCTGCGAGGGCGCAGCGCGTACATTCAGCCGTTTCCGCTCCGCCAGCATCATCTGCGTCTGCTCCCACAGCTCCGGCGTAATGATCGGTGGGAGATAATTCTCGTGACGGAACTGTTCTTCCGGCTCTGTGAAGCGGAAAGTTTTGTTGATTTTGTTCCGTTCGCTTTTGTGACAGATGAGCGTGCCTACATAACTCTCGTTCCTGAGAATGCGCGCTATCATAGTCGCGTCCCAGAGATACTTCTTGAGAATGATGTCCTGCGTGTTGGGCAGACTCTTGTTCAGCAGTTCCAGCTGCATGGACGCAGGTGTTTTTCTTCTCTGCTCATTCAGTGTGCGGGCGATGGTCTTCATGCCGCTGCCGCCGACGTAGGCGGAGAAGATCAGTCGGACTGTTTCGGCCGCTTCCTCCACGATGACAACTTTCTTTGTGTTCTTGTCCTTGAAGTAGCCGAAGGGCGGGATGGTCACGATCCCTTCCTTTTGCTTTTGCCGGTAGCCGGTTCGCACACGGCGGCTGCCGTCGCGGGCATAGAAGTCATTAACCAAGCCCTTGAAGCCAATGATGAGATCATCGTTCTCATTGAACGTGTCGATATTTTCCGTTGCCGAGAGGACGCGGACGTCGTGTTCCCGCAGGTAGTCGATGAACAGGGCAGTCTGCGTTCGGTGTCGACCCAGGCGGGATAGGTCTTTGACAATGATCGCCTCGATTTTTCCAGCTTCCACAACTTCGTAGATTTTGTCAATGCCCTCGCGGTTGAAATGCATGCCGCTGACATTGTCATCGAAGGATTCTCCGACGACCTCATGCCCGTTTGTGACGGCGTATTCATAAATGATTTTCCGCTGATTCGTCAGGGAATTCAGTTCATCGTCCTCATCCCGACTCAGGCGGTAATACAGCCAGACTTTCATGGTTCCTCCTTCCCGCTATGGTGTGTGCTGATTGCAGCACACACCATAGCACACTGTTTTTCGAATAGCTAGAACAATCCATCATGCGCAGCAGGAATCTACATGATCAACAAAATCCTCCTGCAACTTTGTATATGGCTGATCTACCGACAGGTAGTCATGCACCAGCATTTTCAAAAATTCTTCGAACTGCGCATCCGTACCGATGTAGCTGAACGTGACCTCCGAAATATTGTCTTTTCGCTTTCTCGCCATAGGTACTCCTTTCATAGTTCCTGTTCCATATTCCAATCTTCGTGATCGTCCTCGGTATGACCGAGGGCGGTTTTCTTTTGCCGGAGCTTTTTGCGGCGCTTGCTGTCGATGTGCAGCGGCATAGTCGTTCCGTCGCGCGTCGGCGCATCGTCCGTCATCTGCTCCACAGCACGACCAAGGCGCACAAGATCACTGCCGTAATCGAGATCCATGCGCACAGATGAATTTTCTTCTTCGCTGCCTGTGCCAGAGCTGAAAACTCTTGTTTGCTGCTCTCTGAAATCGTAGTCACGGCTTTCTGCGTACTGTCTGTCAGCTCTTTGCAGGCGGAAGAATATCTCGCGTTCAGGCTCCCAGCCTGTTTCTCGAATTTTTCTGTACTCTCCTGCATCTCGTTCAATGCGGTCTGTGCGTCCTCCCGCGTCAGGAGCGTTTTCAGGTCCGTGTCCAACTGCATCTGCTGCCGGAACAGCCTGTCCTGCATTTCGAGCATCGCACTCCAGTTTTTCTCGGTCACCATCACGCTGGGCTCCAGCCGTTGCGCCTCGTCCATCAGCTTTTTGTGCTGCGTCAACATTTCTTGTGTTGTCATTCTCCGTTCTGTATCCAAATTCAGCCTCCATATTTTCTTTCAAGTATTTTTCTATATGTAATTTGTTGTCACGGCACTTGCGTCCGTCCGGTGTGGTGTAGGTGATGTTCTTGCGGCTGTCCGTCCATGTGGCATCGTAGCCCTCTGCCCGAAGCAGCGCCAAAAATTCTTCCCTGTTCCCGGCATAGCGCATACACTCGTCGATCACACGCATCAACTCGAACTTCCAGCTCTCACCTTTGGATGCCGTGTAGTATTCCGCATTGGACATCCCGCGCGACTGCCGCTGGCCATCCCTCTGAAATTTCGGCAGCCCCAGTTCTTCGCAGATCTGGTCATTGCGGATGCGCAGCTCCTGAATCTGTTCGTCCGCCATATGCACCTTCCGACCGGTTTCAAAATTGACGCTGTTGATGATGCAGTGCGAGTGGATATGCTCGCGGTCGATATGCGTACAGACCAGAACCTCGCAGCCCTCGAAATATCCGGCGAGCCTGCGTGCTGCTTCGTGCGCCGTGCGCGGGTCAACGTCTGCGCCCTTTGGGAAGCTCTGCACCATGTGATAAAACATCATGCCACCTTCCTTATGGTGCAGCAGTTTCGTACTCAGGAATTCGTCGAATGCGGTTTCCGGCTGACAGCCAATGCCGCTGACGAGATTCTGACCATCCCAGAACGTTTTTCCGGGTTGCGAGACATACCGCATCACGCTTTTCATGCAGCCGCGCGTCTGTGTGCCTTTCTTGTAATTCACGAAATGGACGATCGCGATTTTGCCGTACCTCCCTCCTGCATTTTCCTCAGAGCGGTATTGATCTTAGAGAATTCCTGCACGGCAGAATCCAAATTGGCGAACTGTACCTTGCCCATGTTCGCCAGCACTGCCAGCTGGTTGAGGTTGTTTCCGATGGCTTTTTGCTGCCGCAGAACTTCTTTCAGTCCGTCAAGAATGATGATTTTCTTGCCCAGACAACAACTGATTACATAGTCGCTCTGGCTCATGTGCGCCTGAACCGCTTTTTGGCGGATTGTCTCTAAGTCTTGTGCTGAGATTCGAATGCTGAATTGTTTATTTTTTCGCATATTTTCCTCCGTTCGCATGAAGTGGGTATGGGCTTCTGCCCGATATTTGGCATTCGGCAGGACGCCGGGATACCGGCGACTAGCCAAATGCGATGCTGGCCCTCCCTTTGAGGGAGGATTTTCCCCGCTGCGGCGGGGCTTCTCTGCGTTGGACTGCCGTACTGCACCTGCGTTTTCTGCGTTGCCCGCACGGCGGCGCAACGTTGGCTTTTCCTGTTGTGCCGCACACACACACTCGCTGTCGTGGCAGAAAGCCGCACACAGCGGCGACACGCGCCTCACGGCGCGGTGCAGGCGCTCGGCGCACCCGCAGGGTCGATCGTGCCGATTGTTTTCACGGGCAGAAAATCGGCACTTTCGGCACGCTTGAGGGAAATCCACCGTTTGCCGTTGCTACGGTAGGTATCTGCCAGAATCCCGTTTTCCCTTAGAGCCGCAACGCTTTCCCGCACCAGCCGGGTGATCTTTTTCGGCGTGATTCCCAGTGTACCGTCAGGGTCGATCTTCGCAGACAGTGCCGATGGTGAACCGAGGTATTCAGGATCGGCACGGAGCAATTCAGAGAGAAGTTTTGTGAGTTGAAGCGTTGAAATCTTAGAAGCGCCGCTGCAAGTTTTGCTGTCCTCAAGCAGTTTCCAGATGTGATCTTCCTCACCAAATTCCAGTTTCAAAGTCCGGTCCGGGATGTCGCGCCCGGTACAATGAAGAGAAGCAACGTTGGCAAGTCGAGAGTGCTTTTGCAGAACAAATGCCGAGTCAGCCGCGCTGCTTAAACCCGTCGAGCCGGAGATCATGTTCATCGGATCATCGTCGTGGAGTTTGCGCAGGTGGTGGATCAACAAAATTGCGATGTGCCGCTTGTCCGCAAGTTTCTTGAGTAAGCCGATGTCCTGATAGTCATTTGCGTACAAGTTGCTGTCACTGCCAGTGCCTCGAACGCGCTGCAAGGTATCAATCACAACGAATTTTGTGTCAGGATGCTCTGTCAAGAACTGCTCGATCTGTTGTTCCAACCCGTGCTTGAGCGTGTCGGCCATGATCGCAAAGTGCAGAGTCGGCGGGGCATCTTCCGTCAGGTCAAAGAGTCTCGTTTGGATACGCTGGAACGAATCTTCGAGGCTGAGATACAGAACCTCGCCCTGTGTCACTGCAAAATTCCAGAGCGGCTGCCCCTGCGAAACGCGCAAGCAAAGCCACAAGGTCAGCCAAGACTTGCCGATTTTCGGCGCACCCGCGAGGATATGCAAGCCTTCTGGAATGAGTTCGTCGACGAGAAACGGCGTTGGTTCATACGTCCGATTTTGCAGATCTTCTGCTGTGATGGTTTCCAGTTTGGTCATTTTTTCACTTCCTTTCCGTTTGCTATTGACATTCTGTGTTGCATGATTTAGACTTATAATTAGTCAATAGATTTGTTTTCTATTTTAGACTAACGTAACTCTAAACTATTGTCAAGACTAATTTATAATATAAATTTCTATAAATCTATTTTGAGGTGCAGTAATGTCTGATTTTCAGTGCAAATTTTATCTTCTGGACGGCGCAGAAACGCTGGAGTGCAAAGATGGTAATGCAGAGTATGTCGCAAAAATAGCAGACCGTCCGTTTCCGGACAGCCTGCTGTCGTTCGTGTATTATGATATCAATTCGTGGGAGCTGCGCTTCCATGAAGCGGAGCGTGAGTTAATAAAGTTCTATCAGACGCGGGACACAACGTGCCTGAAGCCGGTGCAAAAGCTCCTGGACGATTTTAAGGACGAGCATCCGTATTTTTTCTACCTGTGGCTGGATTGGAGCAACCGACTGAAGCAGGCGACGCCGGATTGCAAAAATCCGACGAAGCTGTTGCCGCACAAAGAACTGGCGCACGTCCCAAGCAACCTTGCGACCATGCAGCAGCAAATTCTGCGCCTGTTCCAGACGGTTCTGGACGCAAGTATCACAGACGTGGACTTTTCTATTCGAGTGCAGGCGTATGAGCAGGCTCCGTCCTTGCAGAAATTTGACTTCCAGCCGATGAAGATTTCGCTTGAGTTTGTGGGCGAAAAGCAGTTCACCGAGGTGCTTTATCCGCAAGGTATGTATGATCTGATCGATTTTTCCCTGCGCAAGTGCGTTCAGGAAAAAATCATGATGCGCACCTGTAAAAACTGCGGCAAATATTTTGCGCTCACGGTTCATGGCAGCACAGAGTATTGCAGCCGCGTGTTCGACAACCGCGGGCGCACCTGCAAGGAAGTCGGTGCAATGCGGCAGTATCTGCAAAGCCACGCGCAGGACGAGCTGCTGAAAATCTATCGCCGCGAGTACAAGCGCCGCTTCGCATGGATCCGTGCGGGCAAGATCTCGCAAGAGGCATTCTCTGCGTGGAGCAAGGAAGCGCAGAAGGAAAAAGAGAAGTGCGAAAACAGCGAGATCTCGCAGAGGGAATTTACGCAGTGGTTAAAACGGTAAATCCATATTATTTTTTTGAAAAGGCTTGCGCAAAGAATACATTTGTAGTACGATGGTAAATAAAGGGGTGGTACTGTTTGAATGAGCCGCGTTTGGAGATTCCAGTAAAAAAGTACACCGGTGAATCTGCTGTTATTTCCATGCGATTACCTCGTGATATGCTGCAGGAAATCGACACGATTGCTGCCGATACGGGTCGAACAAGAAATGAAGTTTTAACGCTCTGTATGGAGTTTGCCTTAAATCATCTTGATAGGGGTTCCAAATAAAACCGAAAGAGGGAGAAAAAATGGCGATCATCAAGTGCAAAATGTGCGGCGGGGATATTGAGATCTCTGCGGACAAGACCTTTGGAACGTGTGAATACTGCGGCAGCACGATGACGCTGCCCAAAGTAGATGACGAGCAGCGGGCAGCGGCGTTCAACCGCGGCAATCACTTTAGGCGCAGCGGCGAGTTTGACAAGGCGCTGGCCGTGTATGAGCGGATCGTTGCCGAGGACGACAACGACGCTGAGGCGCACTGGTGCTGCGCGCTGTGCCGGTTCGGTATTGAATATGTGGAGGACCCGGCGACGTATGAATGGCTGCCGACGTGCCACCGCGCGAGCTTCGACAGCTTTCTGGAGGATGTGGACTATCTGGCTGCGGTCGAGCATTCCGACGGCATCACCCGCCGCCAGTATCAGAAGGACGCAGCGAAAATCGCCGAGGTGCAGCGCGGCATCCTTGCCACGTCGCAGAACGAGCAGCCGTTTGACGTGTTCCTCTGCTACAAGGAGACCGGTGAGGACGGTCAGCGCACGCGCGACAGCCTGATGGCGCAGGAGGTCTACTACGAGCTGACCGAGCAGGGCTATCGCGTGTTCTTCGCGCGCATCACATTGGAAGATAAGGCGGGCGCGGAATATGAGCCGTATATCTTCGCAGCGCTGAACTCCGCGAAGGTCATGGTCGTGATCGGCACAAAGCCGGAGCATTTTAACGCCGTCTGGGTCAAAAATGAATGGAGCCGCTTCCTGTCCATGATGAAAAAGGACAGAAGCAAGCTGCTTCTGCCGTGCTACCGCGATATGGACCCGTACGACCTGCCGGAGGCGCTGTCGGTGCTGCAAAGCTATGACATGAGCAAGATCGGCTTCATGCAGGATCTGATCCGCGGCGTCAAAAAAGTGATCGACGCGGGCAAGCCGCAGGAGGCTGCCAAGGAAACGGTCAAGGAGACCGTCGTGGTACATAACGAGGGCGGCAGCAACGTGCAGGCGCTGCTCGACCGCGGACAGATGGCGCTGGAAGACGGCGAGTGGAGCAAGGCCGATGAGTTTTTCGAGCAGGTGCTCAATCAGGATGCCAGATGCGGTGCAGCTTACTTGGGGAAATTCTTAGCCAAGGCGCGCAGGGCGAACGTACAGGCCTATGTGCAGAGCATCTGTGCAGGGATCACCGCTGATGCGCCGACGAAGCGCAATGCCGAGGCGTGCGCAGAGGATCAGGCGTTTATTGATGCGTGTATAAGAAACTATCAGGTACCGGAGTATTACGCCCCTATGGATATCCGTACAGCGCTGCGTTTTGACCGGGGCTATTGCGCCGACCAGGCGGCATATTTCCGCGACGCGCAGAAAAAGGCCATGCAGCGGCTGAACGACGACCGGAATTTTGCCCGCGCAGAGAAATTCGCTTCCGGCGAGACAAAAGCGCAGTGTGAGGCGCTGCGCACCGGTCTGACGAACGCCCTGCGCCAGCAGGAGCAGACCGCCGAACAAGAGGCGGCTGCGGAAAAACAGCGCATCACCGAGGCGTATCACACGTTTTTGAAAGAAACTGAGCCAAAACTTGCTGCTGCAAAAAAGGAAGCACTTACAGAAAAGCAGAAAGACGAAGAAGCGGCTGAACGGGCTCGTATCGAACAGAGGGAGCGCGAAGAGAAAGAACGGATCGAACGGGAGGAGCGCGAGGAGAAAGAGCGGATCGAGCGGGAAAAGGCTGAGCAGGAGGCAAAGGAAAAAGCTGCAAAGGCCGATAAAATTACGAGGATCGTGCTCGGTGTGGCTGCGGCTGTCATTGCAGTGGTGCTGCTTATCACCAAGGTCATCATTCCGTCTTCAAACTATTCCAAGGCCGAAGAATTGCTGGCTGCTGGAGATTACGATGGTGCAATTACTGTGTTTGAGAAAGTGGGAAGTTATAAGGATGCCGCCGAGAGAAAAAAATACTACGAAGCTGAACTGTTCCTGCAAGAGGGCGATACAGCACATGCTGCGATTTCGTTTGGCGAGATTGCTGATTATCAGGATGCACGGGAGCGGAGTATGGCCCTGTGGGATACTATAGCTGTTCGGAAAACACTTGCAGCGAGCACAGCGACGGAAAGCGGCTATACAATCGTACTAAAAACGAATGGAACAGTCGGTGCGGCTGGAAAATGCGATGGAAAACCGTGCAATGTCGCTGGTTGGGGTGATATCATCGCAGTAGAAGCAGGTAGTGAGCATATTGTCGGCCTGAAAGCAGATGGAACGGTTGTTGCCGTTGGCAGCAATGAAAAAGGACAATGCGACGTTTCTGACTGGACGGATATCGTGGCAATCAGTGCAGGATACAGTCACACGGTTGGTCTAAAAGCGGACGGAACTGTGGTTGCAGTAGGCAATAATTATCGAGGTCGATGCAATGTTTCGGATTGGACGGATATCGTGGCGATTAGCGCTGCCCACCATACAGTTGGCTTGAAAGCAGACGGAACTGTGGTTGCAGTAGGCAATAACGATGATGGTGAATGTGATGTTTCCAGCTGGACGGATATTGTGGCAATCAGTGCGGGCAGCTCTCACACCGTTGGTCTGAAAGCGAATGGAACCGTAGTTGCTGTAGGCTGCGAATATGATAGTCGATGTGACGTTTCCGATTGGAGGGATATCGTGGCGATCAGCGCTGGAGGAATCTATACGGTTGGCCTGAAAGCGGACGGAACAGTGGTTGCTGTGGGCTATAACTATGATGGTCGATGCGATGTTTCCAATTGGGCAGATATCGTGGCGATCAGCGCCGGATGGGATCACACCGTCGGTCTGAAAGCGGACGGCAGCATTGTTGCGGTAGGCGACAACGAAAGCGGTCAATGCAATGTTTCCTGGTGGACGGATATCAAAGTGCCGAATAAGTGAGGAGGGTTCGCGATGCGAAGCAAGTCAGATCAGTGTAAAAAAATAAAGAAAATCATCAGAAAGAACAGGATTGCAATAATCTTTTTCCTTGCAATACTGATATTCCCTATTTTTGTAAAACTTGCCTGTCTGATTCCTTGCTTGAAAGAAATCGGAATAGCTTCAGATGAATGTCTCGCATTTTATGGAACTGCCTTTGGCATTTTTGCTTCTTTCTACACCTACAGGGCTGAAAAACGCAAGAGCGAATTGCAGCACAGACGGGATCTTATGCCAAAAATCAGCATTGAATTGCAGCAAAGGCGCACCCAACGTGAGCTTTTTGATTTATCGATTTATATTTCAGAAGATCGACCGTTTTTTGACGTGTTTCTTTTCGATGAATATGTTTTCGGGAAAGTAGAGGAAAGCGAAAAGATTTCGATTTCATTTGGCTTATCGAAAGAACAGCAGGATTGTCTGAAACCGGACGTAAATGTATCAGTTGACGAGGATGAGATTATGGATACAGACGGATACCCTAAGTATATACAAATCGTGTGCCATGATATTGAAAACACAGGCTGGGTCTGTAATTTTGATAAAGTAGACTGTAATGGAAAAAGATTTTACGCTTCCGTTGGTCCGTGGAGTGTATAAGGAGGATAACCATGTCCAAATTTGTGATTGAATGTCCCAACTGTGGGAAATATGCGGAGGCTCGGACGGGGTTCTTTGCGCGAAAGAAAATTGACTGTGCGTGCGGCTACACAATTAATGTGCGCACGGACAAGCTGGCGGGGCGGGAGTGCCCGCACTGCGGGAACATGGTCGTGTTTGACCAGTCCAAGGGCGAAAAAGCGCTCTGCCCGGTCTGCCATGAGCCGATCAACACGATGGCCGAGCAGTCCAGCACTGTGGAGTTTTCCTGCGCGCAGTGCGGCATCCGCCTGCGCACAAGCAAGGCGGCCGCGACCTATACCTGCCCCGTCTGCGACTGCGTGAACGACGTAGCCGAGCGGGTCGCGACTGAGAAGATCAAAAAGGACGGCCTTGCCAGCATCATCAAGTATGAGGGCGACAACGAAACGCTCGTTTGGAAGCACCCGATTGAGGACTTCAACTTCGGCTCGCAGCTGATCGTCCATGAAAGTCAGGAGGCCATTTTCTTCCGCGACGGGCAGGCGCTCGACCTCTTCGGCGCGGGCCGCTATACGCTGCAAACACAGCAGCTGCCGCTGCTGGAGAAAATTTATAAGCTTCCAACCGACACCGAGGGCACGTTCCATTCCGAGGTCTACTTTGTCAATCTTGCCACCCAGATGGGCGTCAAGTGGGGCACGGACAGCAAAGTCCGGCTGTTTGATCCCAAATCCCGCGTACATATTGAGATCGGTGCATCGGGCGAGTTCAGCATTCGCGTAACTGACTCGCGCAAGCTGCTGCTCAAAATCGTCGGCACAACGGGCGGCCTTGGGCAGTCGGATCTGCTCGGCGGACAGACGGTTTCCTACACGCATACCAGCGAGCGGACGGAATACAGCGGCCAGAATGGCGAGAGCGTCAGCCAAAAGGAAACCACGTCGGTGAAAGCGAACAGGGGATTGTTCCGCTCAATGATTATGGCGCAGGTCAAGAGCTTCCTTGCGCAGACGATCAAGGAAAACGCCATCGACATTCTGGAGATCGACGAGCACCTGATGGCACTCTCCGGTGCGCTGCGCGAGCGGATCAACGCCGCGCTGGATGAGTACGGCCTGACGATGCCAGAGTTCTACGTCAGCCGCATCGTAACGCCGGACGACGACCCCAATTTCCGCCGCATGAAGGAGCAGTACGCCGAACAGTATCTGCTCGTTCGGCAGGAGGGGATCCGCAAGGCTGAGGCGGAAGCCGCAGCAGACCGCAAGGCGGTCGAGGCACAGACGGCGGCGCGGATGAAGATCATCGGCGCACAGGGCGAGGCGGAAGCGCTCAAAATTCAGAAGCAGGCAGAAGCAGAGGCTTATCGGATGCAGGCCGAGGCGGAAGCCGCCGAAATGCGTATGAAGGGCTATACCTATCAGCAGGAAACGTCGCGGCAGGTCGGCATGGAAGCAATGAAAAACGGACTTGGCGGCGGAGCGAACGCCGCGGGTGCGCTGGGCGACCTCGCGGGGCTTGGCGTGAGCCTCGGCGCGATGGGCAGCGTCATCGGCATGACGAAGGACGCGCTGAATCCCATGACACAGGATGCCGCGCAGATGGGCGCGGCGGTCGGCGCAGCTGTCGCGGGCGGTTGGGATTGCCCGGTGTGCGGTCACAAGAACATCACTACGAATTTCTGCCCTGACTGCGGCGGCAAAAAGCCTGAAGCGAAAACCGGCTGGGACTGCGCGCAGTGCGGCACGAAGAACATCCAGAGTAAATTCTGCCCGAACTGCGGCGCAAAGAAGCCGGAGGAGGCCAGCGGCTGGACCTGCCCGGACTGCGGCACAAAAGATATTCTGAGCAAGTTCTGCCCCAACTGCGGCGCACGGAAACCGGAAGAAAAGCGCGGCTGGATCTGCCCGGAGTGCGGTACAAAGAATATTATGACGAACTTCTGCCCGAACTGCGGACGGAAGAAAGATGAATCCTGCTGATTGGAGGGATGGATGATGAAACTGAGCAAAGGGAAATTTCAGGCGATCCTGATTCTTGCCATTGTGCTGGCCGCATATCTGTTGCTGGCATTCGTGATTCCGTTCACAAAGACCGCTGTGTTCTGGCTGGCGCTGGTGTTCACGCTGGCAGCGTTTGGTTTGCAGCTTTATGTGCTGAAGCTGTCGTTTGAAAAAGGGCTGGATGCGCGCAGCAAGTTCTATGGCTTCCCGATTGCGCGCGTCGCCTCTGTGTACTTGATCATACAGATCGTGCTGAGCTTTCTGTTCATGGCGCTCGCCGCATTCTGCCCGGCTTGGATCGCCGCGGTCGTTTTCGTGCTTCTGCTGGCTGCTGCGGCCGTTGGTGTTGTTGCGGCAGACGCGATGCGCGACGAAGTCGAGCGGCAGGACAGACAGCTCAAAACCGATGTGGCTGCCATGCGTGCGCTGCAATCCCGTTCGACCGCGCTTGTTTCTCGCTGTGAGGATGCAGCGCTGAAGGCAGACGCGCAGAAGCTTTCCGACGCGTTCCGATACAGCGACCCCGTGACAAATGATGCAACAAAAGACGCTGAGCATGAGCTTTCTGCCTGCATGGATGAGCTGGAGCGCGCCATGCTGGACAATGACGCCGAGAGCGCAAAAGTTCTAATGAAGCGCACCGCCGCACAGTTGGCAGAGCGGAACCGCCTGTGCAAGCTGAACAAGTAAATTTCCTTACCAGCCTTAATACCAATCAACCTAATAAAAGCAGGCGGCAGCCAAAAGTTATAGGCTGCCTCCTGCTTTTTGTGTATACAGAAGTAAGCGTCAAACCACCCCGCGCATGGACAGGCATGAGACAATAGTAACGGG
>OLGN01001639.1_pt1 | contig 12017 bp, 12 predicted proteins | sample 1605941 | NCBI WGS metagenome assembly OLGN01 (sample SAMN03283269) | human gut metagenome | biome: human-associated habitat; material: feces | host: Homo sapiens | place: USA | collected 2013
CCGCCACGGTGATACCCGTTTTGCTCCCCCAAAGCCCGCCGCAAACAGCCATAAACCGTTTGACGGTAAAAACAAAAACGGCGCAAAGCACGGCAGAACGAGTCAACCGCCAGCGCCCCAAAGCCGCCGTTGGACAGGCGAGCCGCCCAAAAAGCGCGGCAAACGATAATGTAAGACAGCAAAAAGCTCTGCACCGAATTTCAGGCGCAGAGCTTTTGTCATTGCTTTATGATTTAATACAAACCCGGCTTGCAGAGAATCTCGTGAATTTTCGTGTCAAGACAGTCCGCCGTATACGCCGGCGTGATAATGCACGCGGTGTCCGCACCACGCGCCGAGCCGCCCACACAGACAACCGGTTTATTAAGCTCAATCGCGCCGTTATCCAGCGCCATCATGGCGATCTTGAAGCCTTCGCCTTCCTTACCGAGCAGGTTCTCCTTGGGGACGACGCAGTCTTCGAAGACGAGGTCGCAGGTAGAGCTGCCGCGGATACCCATCTTCTTCTCGTGCTTACCGGTGGAGAAGCCGGGGAAGTCCTTCTCAACGATGAAGGCGGTGATACCGTGGTTGCCCTTGCTCTTGTCGGTCATGGCGAACACGACGAAAGTGGAGGCAACGTTACCGTTGGTGATGAAGCACTTGCTGCCGTTGAGGACGTAGTCGCCGTTCTCGTTCTTGACAGCGGTGGTCTGCTGGCCGGAGGCATCGGTACCGGCGCCGGGCTCGGTCAGACCGAACGCGCCGATCTTGCGGCCGGACAGAAGGTCAGGCAGATACTTCATCTTCTGCTCCTCGGTGCCGTTCTCGAAAATGGGAGCGCAGCAGAGGGAGGTGTGGGCAGAAACGATAACAGCGGTGGTGCCGCAAACCTTAGCGAGCTCCTCCACGCACATGGCATAACTGAGAACATCGCCGCCGGCGCCGCCGTACTGCTTCGGGAAGTAAATACCCATCATGCCGAGCTTGGCCATCTTTTCGACGGTCTCCATGGGGAAGCGCTCTTCCTCATCGAGTTCCTCAGCTAAAGGCTTGACTTCATTTTCTGCAAATTCGCGATACATTTTGCGGACCAGCAGATGTTCTTTGGACAGATGGAAATCCATAGTCTTTTGCTCCTTCACTATAAAAATAATTGGATTGTCTAATTTTTCACAAATCAGTTCCGTGACTCTCATTATATCCTGTGCGTTTCATTTTCGCAAGGGGAACTATCATTCCTTTTTGGAATTCGTGCTTTTTGCCGAATTCATTAAAGCCTTTTTGACATTTCCGTTCCTTTTATGACAGTTTTCTGTCATTTTCAGGAATCCTTTCCATTCCAAAAGAGAAAAGGGGAGGCAGTTTTTGTAAACTGCCTCTCCTTTTTATCCTTTTAGGGACGGATTACTTCTTGCTGTAATCGTAGAAGCCCTTGCCGGACTTCTTGCCGAGCTGGCCGCCGCGGACCATCTTCTTGAGCAGCAGAGCGGGACGATACTTCGGATCGCCGGTCTCGCTGTAGAGGACGTTCATAATGGCGAGGCACACGTCAAGGCCGATGAAGTCGCCCAGGGCGAGGGGGCCCATGGGGTGGTTCGCGCCGAGCATCATGGCCTTGTCGATATCCTCGACAGAGGCAACGCCGGTCTCGACCAGGCCGATGGCCTCGTTGATCATCGGGATCAGGATCTTGTTGACGACGAAGCCCGGAGCCTCAGCGACCTCGACAGGCTCCTTGCCGATCTCCTTGGAGAGGTTGTAGATGAAGTCGAAGGTCTCCTGCGTGGTGTTGGCGCCGCGGATGACCTCAACGAGCTTCATGCTGGGCACGGGGTTGAAGAAGTGCATGCCGATGACGGCGTGCTTGAGGCCGAGACCCATCTCGGTGACAGACAGAGAAGAGGTGTTGGTCGCGAAGACGGTGCTCTCCTTGCACATCTCGTCGAGCTCGCCGAGGAGCTGACGCTTGGTGTCCATGTTCTCCGCCACGCACTCGATGACGAGGTCGGCGTCCGCCGCGGCAGACTTCTCCTCGACGAGGATGTTGTTCAGGATGGCGTCCTTGGCCTCTTCGGTCATCTTGCCCTTCTCGACGCGCTTCTGCAGGGAAGCGGCGAGCTTATCCTTGTGGCGCTGAGCGGAAGCGACGCTGGAAGCGTACATCAGAGCGGTGTGGCCCTTGGCCGCGAAGACCTGAGCGATGCCGCTGCCCATGGTGCCGGCGCCGAAAACTGCAACTTTCATTGTGTGTATCCTCCTACAATATAAATAGATAATTCTATGGAATCACTTGTTGATAAAGGGCTCGTGCTTGCGCTTTTCGAGGAAGGCGCCCATGCCCTCCTGCTGGTCGGCACTCTGGAAGCAGGAGCCGAAGGCCTTCTCCTCGATCACGACGGCGCGGTCAATGTCGACCTGAAGACCGTCGTTGATTGCCTGCTTGGACGCGCGCACCGCGATGGGCGCGTTGCCAGCGATCTGGCCGGCGAGCTTTTCCGCCGCGGCGTAGAGGTCAGAAAGCGGATAGACCGCGTTGACAAGGCCGATGCGGTAGGCCTCGTCCGCCTTGATGTTGCGGGCGGTGTAGATCATCTGCTTGGCCATGCCGGGGCCGACGAGGCGGGCAAGGCGCTGTGTGCCGCCAAAGCCCGGCGTGATGCCAAGGCCTGTCTCGGGCTGGCCGAAGACGGCGGTATCGGAGCAGATGCGGAAATCGCAGCTCATCGCGAGCTCGCAGCCGCCGCCGAGGGCATAGCCGCCCACCGCCGCGATCGTCGGGATGGGGAACGCTTCGAGCTTGCGCATGACGTCGTTGCCCTGCTTGCCGAAGCTCTCGCCCCCGGCCTTGGTGAGCCCCTTCATCTGCGCAATGTCCGCGCCGGCGACAAAGGACTTCTCCCCCGCGCCGCGCACGATCAGGCAGCGGACGGCGTCGAGGTCAATGGCGTCGAGCGCCGCGTCAAGGTCGGCGAGCACCTGCGAGTTGAGCGCGTTGAGCGCCTCGGGACGGTTGATGATGAGATACGCGACCGCGCCCTGCGGTTCATAGGTCACGAAAGACATGGTATGCCCTCCTTGTTTTCTCTTAATGGGGCTATTATATGCAATTCCCCCGCGTTTTGCAAGAGGAATATCATTTCATTTGAAATTATTTCCAGTTTGGTCACATTTTTTGCAAGAATTGATTCATTTCTGACGATGTAACGCAGTTCCTGCGGCAAATTCCTCTTTGCTGACGGAAAGACTTCATTTTTCTCTTGTGTTATCGCCGCGTTTCCGCTATGATAGGCAGGAAATGAACGCAAAAAGCGAGGTATTTCCCCATGCGAATGAGAAAGAAAAAGAACCTGCTGCCGCGCATGGAGCGCTGCGCGGCTACATTGATCACCGACCCCGAGGCACTGCGCGGCCACTGGCTGGAGCACTTCCCCGGCTATCAGGCGCTGCAGCTGGAACTCGGCTGCGGCAAGGGCCGCTTCACGGCAGACACTGCAGCACAAAACCCGGATATTTTCCTCGCCGCGATCGAAAAAGTGCCGGACGCCATGGTCGTCGGCATGGAGCGTGTGACCGAGCGTGGACTTAAAAACGTGCGTTTTCTTGACAGGGACGCTATCAACCTGCTCGACATATTCGCCCCCGGCGAGGTTTCACGCATCTACATCAACTTCCCCGACCCGTGGAAGAAATCCCGCCAGCACAAGCGCCGCCTGACCTACGCGGGCTTTCTGGCGCTGTACGCAAATGTGCTGCCGCTCGGCGGCGAGATCTGGTTCAAGACCGACAACGACCCGCTGTTCGCCTTCTCGCTCGAGCAGTTTGAGCAGGAGGGCTGGGAGCTGCGCGAGGTCACGCACGACCTGCACGCCAACGGCCCGGTCGGCGTCATGACCGACTATGAGGCGAAATTCTACGATCAGGGCATCACGATCAACCGCTGCGTGGCGGTGAAAACGGAGGACACGAAATGCGACTTGTATCCTGGAACGTCAACGGGCTGCGCGCCTGTGTGACCAAGGGCTTTGCGGACACGTTCCGCGCGCTGGATGCGGACATTTTCTGCCTGCAGGAGACAAAACTCCAGCCCGGGCAGATCACGCTTGACCTGCCGGGCTACCACCAGTACTGGTGCAGCGCCGAGAAGAAGGGCTACTCCGGCACCGCCGTCTTTACGAAGGCCGAGCCGCTCGACGTGCAGTATAACCTCGGCCTGCCGCAGCACGATCTTGAGGGCCGGGTGATCACGGCCGAATACCCGGAGTTCTATCTCGTGTGCGTCTATACGCCGAACGCCCAGGACGGCCTGCGCCGGCTGGAATACCGGATGCACTGGGACGATGCGTTCCGCGAGTTCGTCTGCTCGCTCGACCGGCACAAGCCGGTCGTCATCTGCGGGGACATGAACGTCGCCGCAACGGAGATCGATCTGAAAAACCCGAAACGCAACGTCGGCAACCCCGGCTTCAGCCCCGAGGAGCGCGCGAAATTTCAGGAGCTGCTGCATGCCGGCTTCACGGACACGTTCCGTGCCCTGCACCCGGACGAGACGGACGCCTACTCGTGGTGGAGCTACCGCTTCCACGCGCGGGAGAACAACGCCGGCTGGCGCATCGACTACTTTCTGTGCTCGGACCGCGCGGCGGAAAGGATCGAGACGGCCAGCATCCTTTCCGACATTTACGGCAGCGACCACTGCCCCGTGGAGCTCGAGATCGCATGGTGAAGATCGGAAACGTCGAGATCCGCGGCCCGCTCACGCTCGCGCCCATGGCGGGCGTGACCGACGCGCCATTTCGTGCGCTGTGCCGCGCGCAGGGCGCTGCCCTCACCTGCACGGAAATGGTGAGCGCCAAGGCGCTGGTCTATCATGATGAAAAAACGAAGCAGCTGCTCTGGTCACCGCCGGACGAGCATCCGGCCGCCGCACAGATTTTCGGCCACGAGCCGGAGGTCATGGCTGAGGCCGCGCCCATGGCGCTGGCATACTCCGGCGCGGATATTCTGGACATCAACATGGGCTGCCCGGTGGGCAAGGTCATCCGCAGCGGCGACGGTTCGGCGCTCATGCGCGACCCCGAGCTCGCTGGACGCGTCATTGAAGCGGTCGTCAAGGCCGTGGACGTGCCCGTGACCGTGAAATTCCGCAAAGGCTGGGATGGCGGAAACGTCAACGCCGTGGCCTTTGCGCAGATGTGCCAGCAGGCGGGCGCAGCCGCTGTCGCCGTGCACGGGCGCACGCGCGTGCAGATGTATGCCGGCCGCGCCGACTGGGACATCATCCGCGATGTCAAGCGCGCCATGACGATCCCCGTCATCGCCAACGGCGACATTTTTTCCGGCGCGGACGCAGCGCACATTCTGCGCTATACCGGCGCCGATCTCGCCATGATCGGCCGCGGCAGCTTCGGCGACCCGTGGCTGTTTGCGCGCGGCAATGCCGCCATCGCAGGCGAGCCGGAGCCGCCCCTGCCGCCGCTGCGTGAGCGGATCGAGGCGGCGCTGCATCAGATCGAATTTGCCGCCGAGATCAAGGGCGAGCGGCTGGCGTGCTTCGAGGCGCGCAGCCAGTTTTGCTGGTATCTGCGCGGTGTGCCGCACGCCAATGTCTACAAGCAGGAGGTCGTTCACGTGGAGACGCTCGACGACCTGCGGCGCATCACGCGCGCCATCCAGCGCGACTTGCGGGACTGACCGCAGAAAGGCAAGGAAACCATGGACCGGGACGAGGAACGGCGCATCATCGCTCAGGTGTGCGCCGGGGACACCAATGCCTTCGAGGCGCTGGTCGTCGCCTACCAGAAACAAGTGTATAACCTCGCCCTGCGCACCGTCGGCAATGAGGAGGACGCCGCCGACATGACGCAGGAGGTGTTCCTGCGCGCCTACCGGGCGCTGGGCACCTTCCGCGGCGAGAGCAAGTTTTCCGTCTGGCTCTACCGGCTGACAACGAATGTGTGCATCGACTTTCTGCGCAGCCGCCGGCGGCACCCGACCGTGTCGCTCACTGCATCCGAGGACGACGACGAGCAGCCGCAGTTCGACCTTCCCTCCGACGAGCGTACGAGTCCCGAGCAGCAGCTGACGCGCAGCGAGATGCGCCGCGCCGTCTCGCGCGGGCTCGACAGTCTGCCGGACGATGCGCGCAAGATCCTCATCCTGCGCGAGCTCAACGGCCTGTCCTATGCCGAGATCGGCAAGGTGCTGCATCTTGAGGCCGGCACAGTAAAATCGCGCCTGTTCCGCGCGCGGCGAAAGCTCTGCGATTTTCTGCTCGCCGACGGGAACCTTCCCGACCAGTATGCGTCAAAGCAGACGAAGGGGGGTGCAGACAGATGAGCAACTGCATGCATTATCAGCAGCAGATCAGCCAGCTGCTCGACGGCGAGCTGCCGGCCGAGCAGGCGCAGACACTGCGCGCACATCTGCGCACCTGCCCCGACTGTCGGCGCGTCTATGACGACTTTCTGTCCCTGCAGGCCGCCGTGCGCGACGCGGCCGCCGAGCCGCCCGCCGACCTGACTGCACGCATCATGCAGCAGGTGCGCCGGGAGCCTGTGCCAATGGCCCCGCGCGCCGCCATTCCGGCACGTCCGGCGCGGCACGTGCAGCCCACACCAATTCACAAAGCACCGCCGGCCAAACCGGCCGCGCGAAAGCGCCCGGCCTCCGGCCGCACGTCTCCCCTGCTGCCGATCTCGGTGATGGCGGCGTGTCTCGCGCTCATCCTCGGCGCAACGCTCTGGTTCGCGCCGCACAGAAACCTGCCGAGCAGCTCCGGTACCGCGCTCGACAACAGCCGGGCACCGACCGTGACCGTATCTCCCTCCGTCAAGGATGAGGTAGAGGGGAACCGGAAGCAGGACGCCCTCCCCGCCACGGAAAGCGCTCCGGTGCTCGACGACAGCGTCAGCAGCCTGCTCTTCTCCGTTCCGGCGGAGGACATTGCGGGCAGCACAACGCTGCGCATCTCCGACCGCAAGACCATTGAGGAACTGTCTGTGCTCCTGGTGCGGACGCACCCGGCGCAGCCGGTCGACGCCGGGCAAACGCCGCTGTGTGTGCTTGAGGAGACAAGTGACGACGGCACGACCACGCGCGTGACCGTCTGGCGCGACGGGAAAGACGTGATCTTCTCCAGCAGCGCGGATGCGCAGTCCTACCGCGTGCCCGGCGCCGCTGCGGAGTTTTGCCGTCTGACAGGTCTTCCTGAAAACTGAACACATTGGAGCTTGGGGCCCGACAGGCAAACGCCTGTCGGGCTTATTCTCGCCATTTTTCAATCATTTGCTGTAAAAAGGCGCCGAAAAACCACAAATTTTTGAACGTCCCTGGCAACCATTTACTTGAAATATACGAAAACGTGTGATATAATTTATATTGTTTGTTTGTGCCTTGCTATTTTCGTAACAAGCAGATGCATTTTTTAACAATATAGTGCCTTTTGCCATTAGGAGGATAATCACTCGTGAAACGTATCAAAGTATCGAACAATGTCATCAGAAGAATGCCCCGCTATCTCCGGAAGCTTGACGATCTGAACGCTGCCGGAATCGAGCGCATCTCTTCCGGCGAGCTGGGCCGTCAGATGGGTCTGACCCCCTCGCAGATCCGTCAGGATTTCAGCTGTTTTGGTGAATTCGGTCAGCAGGGTTACGGCTACAACGTCGTGGCACTGCGCGGCGAGGTCGCCAAGATCCTGGGTATGGACCGCAACTACTCGGCCGTCCTGGTCGGCGTCGGCAACATCGGCCGCGCGCTGGTGGAGAACTTCTGCTTCGAGCAGTACGGCTTCACCCTCAAGGCCGCATTCGACATCAATCCCGAACTCATCGGCAAGGAAATGCACGGCATCGTGGTGCACGACTTCTCCACGCTCGACGATATTCTTGCGGACATCCAGCCGGACGTCGCCGTTCTCTGCGTGCCGAAGGCCATGGCCAACGACGTCGCCAATGAGATCTGCTCTGTCGGCGTGAAGGCCATCTGGAACTTCACGAACACGGAGCTTCAGGTCAAGGACGCCGATCCGATCATCGAAAACATCCATTTCTCGGACAGTCTGCTGGCCCTCGGCTATTACATTGCCGAAAGTCAGGACGAGGCCGAGGCCCGCGCTGCAAAGGCCAAGAAGGCCTGACACGCCGCAAAGGAGGTCTGCCCCTTGAAAATCAAGCGACTGATCTCGTTGCTGCTGACGCTCGTGTTGCTCGGCAGTCTGGTGCCCGCTCTGGCGGCCGATGCCGGCAGCCGGCAGGACCCGCTGCTGTCGCGCAGCTATGTGGACAGCTGGTCGTCTGCCGTACTCAGCCACGCCGAGGCCACGGCGCACACAGCGGCACAAACCGCGCTGGATAAGGCCCTGCAGACGCATGATAACGCGCTGCACGGCTCTGCCGGAAAAAGCCGCATCTGCACGCTCTATCCCGGCAACACCGTCGCGCTCAAGACCGGCGACTGCTTCACCGTATTGAGCGGGGACGCCGGCGTGGCCATTTCCGCCGGCGCGCTCGTCGACGCGACCGCCGGCGCGAAGGCCGTCTCCGGTGCGCTGCGCACGGCGCACCGCTATATCGCCTGCGAGGATCTGCAGGCCATGATCACCTGCACGCAGACCGTTTCGCTGCTTTTGTCGGCGGGCGCTTCCGTCACCCGCTTCGTGGATGTGCCTGCGGATGCATGGTACGCCGATTACGTGGAATATGCCGCCGTCAACGGACTCATGAGCGGCATCGGTGACCGGCGCTTCGCGCCCGATGACGTGCTCACGCGCGCCATGTTCGTGACGGTGCTGGGGCAGCTCGCGCAGATCGACGAGGCGGATTATCCGGCCGTCTCCTTCTCAGACGTCGTGCCTGGGAGCTGGTATGCGCCATATGTGGCGTGGGCCGCGCAGCAGGACATCGTCAGCGGCACCGGCAACGGGCGCTTCGAACCGGAAACGCCGATCACACGCGAACAGATGGCCTCCATCATCGCCCGCTATGTGCAGAGCACCGGGAAAACGCTCCCGACGATCGCCGACCCCGTCGTGTTCAAGGACATGGACGCGGTCTCTGGCTGGGCGCTTGACGGCGTGGAGCTCATGCGCATGACCGGCATCATCTCCGGCGACGACCGGGGGTACTTCAACCCGCTCGGCCTTGCCACGCGCGCACAGGCCGCCACCGTTTTTACGCAGCTGCGGGAGGCATTCCTGCACGCAGAAACGTAACTTTTGAAAAAGACACGATCGGCGGAGCCTCCGGCTCCGCCGATCTGCACAAAGGAGTTTTTCTCATGTCTGATACGATCGCCGCCGTCGCGACCGGCAACGTTCTGTCCGCGATCGGCATCCTGCGCCTGTCCGGCGACGGGTGCATTGAGGCCGCAGGGCAGGTCTTCCGGCTGAACTCCGGCAGACCGCTTTCTTCCCTCCCCGACCGGAAGCTTGCGCTCGGCACGCTTTTCGACGCACAGGGACGCCCCATCGACCACTGCATGGCGTTCATCTCCCGCGCCCCGCATTCGTACACCGGCGAGGATACCGCCGAAATTCAATGCCACGGCTCCCCCGCCGCACTGACCGCTGGACTTGAGGCGCTGTTCGCCGCAGGCTTCCGGCAGGCGCGGCCCGGCGAATTCACACGCCGCGCATTTCTAAACGGCCAGATGGACCTGACGCAGGCCGAGGCCGTGATCGATCTCATCGACGCCGAAACTGCAGACGCGGCGGCAAACGCCGCCGGGCAGGTCGCGGGCGCGATCCGAAAAAGGATCGACCCGATCTATGACAGCTGGGTCGACCTGTGCGCGCATTTCCATGCCGTACTCGATTACCCCGACGAGGATATCGACCCCTTCACGCTCTCCGGCTATGAAGCGTCTCTGACAGAAAGCAGCCGGCAGCTTACCGCGCTGCTTGCCTCCTGCCATCGGGGCCGGATGGTGCAGTCCGGCATCAGGGCCGTCATTCTGGGCAGCCCGAACGCCGGAAAATCCAGTCTTCTCAACCGCCTGTCCGGCTTTGACCGCGTCATCGTCACCGACATTCCCGGCACGACGCGTGACACCGTCGAGCAGACCGTCACACTCGGGCGGCACCTTGTCCGGCTGGTCGACACGGCGGGCATCCGCGACACGCAGGATGTGATCGAAAAAATCGGCGTTGACCGCTCGATGGAGGCCGCGAAGGACTGCGACGCGGCGCTGTTCGTCGTCGACGCGTCCAGACCGCTGACGGACGAGGACCGCCGCGCGATGGGCGCGGCGCTCGAAGCGCCGGAGGCGATCGCGATTTTGAACAAACAGGATCTGGCTGCCGTGATCGAGCCGTCCGATCTGCCGTTTTCGTACATCATCCCCGTCTCCTGCAAGGACGGCACGGGCTTTGACCAGCTGGAGCAGGCGTTTGATATGCTCTTCCCGGACAATGCGCCGTGTGACGGTTCGCTTCTGACGAACGCGCGGCAGGCCGGCGCCATTCTGCGCGCAAAAAAATCCGTCGATTCCGCCGTGCAGAGCCTGCGTGCGGGTATGACGCCCGACGCGGTGCTGGTCGATCTGGAAGCGGCCATGGATGCGCTCGGCGAGGTCACGGGCCGGACGATGCGCGAGGATATCACGAACCGCATTTTTGAGCGGTTCTGCGTTGGAAAATAAACCACAGAAATCAGGTTTTACTATGATCTATCTCGATAATTCCGCCACGACGCAGCCCTGTCCTGCCTGTGTGCGGGCTATGACAGAGGCGCTCACAGACTGCTGGGGCAATCCGTCGTCCGTCTACGCGCTCGGCATTGACGCCGCCCACCGTCTGCGGCAGGCGCGGCAGGCGGTCGCCGCCGCCCTCGGCGCAGAGCCCGACCGGGTGTTTTTCACCTCCGGCGGCACGGAGGCCGACAACTGGGCCATTCTTTCCGCCGCCGAGCGTCTCGGCAAGCGCGGCCGCCACATCATCACGACCGCCGTGGAGCACCACGCTGTCCTGCACCCCATGCAGAAGCTGGAAACGAAGGGCTTCGAGGTCACATATTTGCAGCCCGACCACGACGGTACTATCACGGTCGAAGAACTGAAAAAGGCCCTCCGGCCCGATACCATTCTCGTCTCCGTCATGATGGTCAACAACGAGACGGGCGCGGTCATGCCGATTGCCGACATGGTCAAGGCCGTGCGCCGCGCTTCCCCGCTGGCGCTGTTCCATACCGACGCCGTGCAGGGCTTTTTGAAGGTTCCATTCCGCGCCAAAGTGCTCGGCGCGGACATGATCTCCGTCTCCGCGCACAAGATCCATGCCGCCAAGGGCACGGGCGCGCTTTATATCCGTCCCGGCCTGCCCCTCCCCGCGTTTATAAACGGCGGCGGACAGGAGAGCAATTACCGCTCCGGCACGGAAAATATGCCCGGCATCTGCGGCTTCGGCGCAGCCTGCGCCGACACGGATGCAAAGGCGGACATGGAACACATGGCGCACCTGCGCGATCTGGCCCGGGAAAAGCTGGCTCAAATTGACGGACTTGTCCTCATCGGCAGTCAGGCCGCGCCGCACATCGTCAATCTGTCCCTGCCGGGCCTCCGTTCACAGGGCATCATCAACTGCCTGCAGTCGGACGGCATCTATGTCTCGGCAGGCTCCGCCTGCTCCAAGGGCCACAGGAGCCACGTGCTTGAGGCCATGCACCTGTCCCCCGCCGTCATCGACGGCTCCATTCGCGTCTCGTTCTCCCGCGACAACACGGAAGCCGACGTTGACGCGCTCTGTCAGGCGCTCCTGCACGCAAAGCAGACGCTGAAGGGCTGAAAACGACACGAATCCCCGCTTGCTTCGCTGAAAACCCCAGTGAAGCAAGCGGGGATTTATTAAGTGCTGCCCCTGTAGGGGTCGATGCCCACATCGACCCATTGGGAAGTTCTGAATTCGCCGAAGATTACCGTAAAAACAGCACATTCTGCCGGGCCGATGCGATGCCCGCAGGCTAGTTTCGAGGCGCAGCCGCGCATAGCGCAGCTCTTAGCGCCGAAGTGGGCATCGGCCCCTACAGAATGTGCTGTTTTTA
>OLGN01001649.1_pt1 | contig 11958 bp, 14 predicted proteins | sample 1605941 | NCBI WGS metagenome assembly OLGN01 (sample SAMN03283269) | human gut metagenome | biome: human-associated habitat; material: feces | host: Homo sapiens | place: USA | collected 2013
GGTTTTATTATGAAATCCTTGAGAATAAGCTGTCAACTTTTTTTATACCACACCACTGCAAATGTTCACTTCGCTCCAGATCTGCCGTTTGCGCAGCGCTCTTTGGTACAGCGGGGTTTCCAATTCATCAATATCCGCCCGGATCTCTTTCCAAAAATAATTGCGCTCTATGTGCTTGGTGTGGCATTTCCCAATGCACTCCGTCCTCACCGGGCAGATATCGCAATCCGTCTTTTTCGAATAGTAAACCCACCGCAACCCTCCGGACAACCGAGTAAGATTCCTCAGCTCCAGTTCTTTCCCTTGCGGGCAGCGATACAAATCGTTTTCCTCATCGTAGGCAAAGGAAGATGGAGTACCTTTCCCACAGGCCTTTAGGGAGTTTGAGCATGGCCGCACATAAAATCGAATATTGTGGTCTTTCAGTACACGGTGGAACAAGGGAAGATCATAGACGGAATCCGCTGTGGCTGCTTGAATGGGGAGAATATCCCGGTGGATATGTTCAATCTGGTTCAAATAAGGAACCGCATCATTTACTTCCCCGGAGGTCACCACTGTGTCCAAAATGATTCCGTGGTCGCAATCCACCGTCTGATGCGCTAAATAATGTGGCCCTTGGGGTTTCCCAGGACGGTTCAAATGGCCCGATTCCGGGTCTGTCCGGCTGACCCATTTCTTATCGTAGCGATAGTTGCCCCTTACCGGCTTTGTCCTTTTCTGACGCCGTTTCCTTCCGGTTTTCCCTGGGCTCACTTTTTTCTCTAATTCCTCCAGCCCTTCTTCCTCAAACTGATCCAGCCGTTCCCAGTACACTCCTGGTTTCTCCATTGCGTCCACCAAATGTTCAGACGTCCGGGACGCATTGGCTTTCACATGGGTAGAATCCGTAGCCACCAGTCTTCCACTGACCAGCCCTTTTTGGATACATTGTTCCACCACTTTTTCAAACAGCCGCCGAAAGACTTTCCGAAAAGACGGTTTTCTCCTGCGCAGCTGGGAAATTGTACTGTGATCCGGCACACGGTCAAACACATCCAACCCCAAATACCACCGCAGCGCCATATCCGTTTGGATGCGCTGCTCAATTTGCCGTTCGGAAGGAATTCCATACAGATATCCTACCAGCAGATATTTCACCATGACCACCGGATCGTAGGGCGGTCTGCCATACCGGTGGCTGTACAGCTTCGCCGTTTCCTCATACACAAAGGACAAATCTAATGCGCTTTCCAGCTTTCGGAGAAAATGTCCCTTCGGTACCAGGTCTTCTATCGTTACCATGTGCATCTTCAGTTGCATTTCCCTCACCCCCCTCTATTATACCACTTTTTCTCCATGTCAGCAGTTTGTCAACAGGGCGAAATTTTGAGGTGACCTCCCCTCAGATTTTGGGTAAGCGAAAGGCTGGAATTTCTTCCAGCCCTCGCATAAAAATTCAGTTTTTCACCAGGTTCTGGTCAAACCGCATCAAGATGCTTGCCGTCTGGGCGCGAATAGCCGTACCTCCCGCGTCGATGGTGCCATCATCGTGACCGTTGATCAGCTCGTTGCCGTTGGCCCAGGACATGGCTGCTTCCGCCCAATCTGCCACGCTGCCGCTGTCCGGGAATGTGGATAGGTCACCCGCTGCCGTTAAGTCATAGCCCTTGTGCTTGGCGTAGTTATAAAGCATTTGGGCGAACTCCTGGCGCGTGATGTTGTCGTCGGGCTGGAATGTGCGCCCCGTATCCATCCATCACTCTGATCCGCTCAGCCCAGGCGATAGGGGGATTGTACCAGTCTTGCACCAGGTCCTTGATATGAGGGCTGGTTTCATAATTTAGCGTTCTGGCATCTTTGTCGTAGTGGTAGATGTTGGTCCTGGATACATCCTCCGTATAAGCGTATATGGCAAACAAAATTAATTGCGGAGCGGTTTAATCAAAAGGATCCCAACAAAATTTGGGCCAGCGCCTTTATATACATTATGTATAGACGGAACAAGCACTGCCTTTGTGTAGTCCTTGTGTTTCTTGAAAAGTACGGTGATGAAGATGTTCTTTCCGCCGCCGATCAACTCAATGGACGGCACCACCGCAGGCTTGCCACCGCACACCTGAGGAACTCTTTGAGGCGTTCCTAGATCCCTGTGATTGCGTCCTAACTCCTAGTCACCTCACCCTTTTTACCCTGAGGTGGTCAACTCGTTATTGAATTTTGCGATTTTATAGTTTATTATAAAAAGAAAAGGATTTATGATACAATAAAACTACAAAAGTAACAATGTGCTTTCTGCAACTGTGTTCGTCCCGCTGTTCTTCCCGGTAGAAAAACTGGTCTACGGAAATATCGAACATGGTAACGAGTTTGAAAAATAAATTGAAGCTGGGATGTTGTCCCTTGTTTTCAATATTCATAATCGTGCGGTCTGTCTTGCCGACCAGCTCCGCCACATAGGCCTGTGTCCAGCCTCTTTCTTCTCTAGCTTGTTTGATTGCCAGCCCGAGCCCATGAAAGTCAAACCTGATTTCATCTTGGTTCATTCTCATATCACCCTATATCATTGTACATTTCGGGTTGAATTATGAGAATGTAGTGAAATTTGATGTTAAATAGTATTTTATTTCACTATCAAATAGCCACATGATTGAATATAGCAAACGATTGTGATAAAGTTGATACGAATATGCCATAAAATTATATTCTGCAAATTGATCAATGTTAAAGAGAGGTATTTTATATGAATTACACAATTCTAATAGTTGATGACGATATGGCTATCAATGATATGCTTGTTAAATATCTTCGGAAAAATGGTTATATAACATATTCTGCTTATTCAGGAACAGAAGCCCTTCTTTTTCTTGAAAAGCAAAAAGTTAATCTGATTATTTTGGATTTAATGCTTCCCGGTCTTTCTGGTGAACAAGTTTTAGCAGAAATAAAGAAAACAAAAAATGTACCTGTAATCGGTCTATCTGCAAAAGAAGATTCTAAAAGTAAAATTTTCTTATTGAAAAACGGTGCTGATGATTATGTAACGAAACCCTTCGATATAGAAGAACTACTTGCAAGGATTGAAACGATTTTACGACGGATTTATGAAAATCAATATACATCAAATTCCTTGTTATGTTGTGGCGATTTAAATTTAGATACAATAGGAATGGAGGCCACTCTAAAAAATCAAAAATTGCCCCTTACAAAAAATGAGTTTGCTATATTGAAAATGCTTATGGAACATCCGCAACAAGTATTTACGAAAGATATGATTTATGAGCAATTATGGAATGAAGCTTTAGAAGGAACTGAAAATGCTATCAATGTTCATATCAGCAACTTACGCAAAAAAATTGCTGCAATAGATAATAGTAAATCGTATATTAAAACGGTTTGGGGAATTGGGTTTAAGATGGACATATAATCTTTATGAAATCCTTAGATTTAGAAAATAATTTACTTAAACTTATCCCTTACACTAAAACCACAAGGAGGGATATATCATGGAATATATACTAAGAACGAACACAGTATCTAAAAAATACACAAATTATTATGCTGTTGATAAAGTATCCATTTCTATTCAAAAAGGCGAAATATATGGCTTGATTGGAGAAAATGGTGCTGGTAAGTCTACTTTAATGAAAATGATTGCAGGTTTGGTTGAACCATCAGAAGGCTCTATTGAACTATTTGGAAATTTTGTTCCCCAGACTGAGCGTTATCGTATTGGTTGTGTGATTGAATCTCCGGCACTTTATGCAGAATTAACCGCAAAACAAAATTTGGAAGTATTTAGAAAAGCATATGGACTGTCAAGTAAAGAATCTGTACAACAAATTTTAAAGCAGGTGGGTCTGTCACAATATGAAAATAAAATTGTCAAAAAATTTTCATTAGGTATGAAACAGCGTTTAGCCATTGGCGTTGCCTTGCTGGGAAATCCTGATTTTCTGATTCTTGATGAACCTATTAATGGCTTAGATCCGACTGGAATACAAGATATGAGGAATTTCTTATTAAAACTAAATAGGGAAGAACATATTACCATTATGATTTCCAGTCATATCTTGGGGGAATTGTCAAAAATTGCAACAAAATACGGCATTATTAAAAATGGCAAGCTGATTGAAGAAATTACTGCAAAAGAATTAAATGAAAAATGTCAATGTTGTTTAAAAATTAAGGCATCAGATACTGCACAGGCCGCTATTTTAATAGAGAAAAATCTCCATACTAAAAACTACGAAATTCTTTCCGATAATAATATTCGGATTTTTGAATATGTAGACAATCCCGGAATTGTAAACTCCTTACTGGTTAATCATGGAATTGCTGTTGATGAATGTACTGTAACAAAGGAGTCACTGGAAGATTACTTTAATGAAAAAATGAGAGGAGGCATAGTCAATGCTTAATTTAATTAGAGCTGATTTTTATAAAGCGATACATGGAAAAGTCTTGAAAGTATGTTTTCTTATGATGACAGGATGGATATTCTTATGTGCTTATGCACAAAAAGCAACGATTGGCATGAGAGAATATTTGGTAGGTACAGAAGTTTCTGCAAATTACTGGGATTCTTTTTTTAATTATTACCCGGTTGTATTCCCTTTGATTATTTTTTGCAGCTACTATTTCTCAAATGATTTTCGTCAAGGGACTGTAAAACATTATATAGAAAAAGGTCTGTCACGATGGAGTTACTTCTTCTCAAAATTGGTAATTGGCTGGATTGTATCATTCTTTTTTTTGGTGTCTGCCTTTTTAATTGGTTTGTTATGTAATAAAATTTTTTTTGGAATAAGCGGTCTTACTTTTACAAGCATTAGCAATATAGTGTCCTACATATTCTGTGAGGCATTATATCATATGGCTGTATCAACGCTCGCAATTTCACTTGTTTTTCTCATAAGAAACAGTTCAGTTAGCATGGCAGTTAATGCTTTGCTTATATTTTTTGGTTATCTGGTTCTTCATGGATTGGAAAGTATTTTGGGCTTAGGATATAACATCACAATTTTTTGGGCAATTAGTAATATCAATAAAACAAGAATAGATATGGCAGTTCAATGGCTTCCAACCGCAATTATCATTTTCTTCGCCTATATGATTATATTTGGTGGAGTTATAGGAACAATTTTCAAGAAAAGAGATATTACATAATGCAGGGAGGGATAATGTTATGAGTGTGGTACTTCAAATATATGCTATCATTGTGACACTATCTCTTATTATTGTTTTATCATTTTACTTGTTTCATCGTAGGGAGGTAACCCGGTTAAGCCAGAAATTGCAAACACTTTTACATTCATTTACCCATGCGGAATTGACATTAGATTTTCCTTCTTCCGATATAACCGATCTTGTAAATGCTTTAAATGAATTGCTTCGAGTTTACCACAAACAAGTATATTCATTACAAAAAAAGGATGAGGCAATCAAAGAAACAATTACAAATTTAGCCCATGATCTTAGAACACCTGTGACTGCTATTCAAGGATATACCCAAATGCTTCTACAATCGCCGGAGTTGTCCGAGGAAGATTTAGATGCAGCAGTTATTATAAACGAAAGATTGAATGTTTTAAATCAGTTACTAAATCAGTTGTTTGAATTTGCACGAATAGAAGCTGATGAAATGGAATTTTCTTATACTACATTTGATTTAAATGCTGTTTTACGCTCTGTTGCAGTTTCCTTTTTTAAATCTTTTGAGGAACGCAAAATAATTCCAGCATTAAGTATTGCAGAGATTTCTTTTCCATTTTATGGAGATGAAAAAGCAGTAACCAGAATTTTTGAAAATATCATTTCTAATGCCTTGTCACATGGGAAAAGTGATTATCATTTTTCATCTTATGATGATAATGAAAATTACCATTTTTCTTTTCAGAATTTTACAGACAGCATAAATGAATCTGATATAGACAAAATATTTAATCGTTTTTATACAACAGATTTATCCCGTTCCCGCAAAACAACCGGTTTGGGTCTCACAATAGCAAAGAATTTAACAGTAAAAATGGGCGGTTCTATCAGTGCTTCTCTAAATAATAATGTTTTTGAAATTGTAGTGTGCTTTCCTAAGCAAAAAGGATAAAAAACTGATGAGCCTGCTTTGGTGGTTAAAAAAAAACGCTTATAAAGTAGGTGTATTGACTATCTTTTTGTACAATTTATTCGTTATATATAATAGAAAGTGCTTTCAGTAGAAAAAGGAGGAAAGAAGTGGATGCTGAATAATCCGGTGCCCGTGTCCCTGCTGTCCGGTGACAGGAAACCGCAAATCCGTTTTTTAGGAAACCACCATTCCGGTAGTGGAAACCTTTATCATAAATCCTTTAGAATGTAATCATGCACCAGCTGGTGTAAATTCATTCAAAGGAGGTCATGACCATGACCAAGTATCGAGAGATTCTCAGGCTAAAAAGTCTGGGACTCAGTCAGCAGAGCATTGCCGACAGCTGCAATGTCTCCAAGAAAACGGTTAATCGCGTTTTGAAGCGTGCAAAGGAATTAAATATTTCCTGGCCGCTTGATAAAAGCGATACCGATGCTGTTCTTGCAGAAATGTTTTTTCCTTCTACAAAGCAAGTCAGATCCAATAAACGGATGCCTGACTACGATTATGTCCACAAAGAATTACTCCGTAACGGAGTCAGTAAGAAACTCTTGTGGACAGAATACATGGAGGATTGTCATGCAAATGGCGAAGAACCACTTATGTATTCCCAGTTCTGCTATCACATCCAGCAGGATGAGCAGAAACGACGTGCTACCATGCATATCAACCGGAAACCTGGTGAGCAGGTTGAGGTCGACTGGTTATGAGTAGAATGTCATAACCAGTCTTATGAGAAGAGAAAAGTTATGAGAAGAGATGGCGCTAATTCACGATTTTCAATCTATTTCTTCGTATTTTACTTCTCATAACTTTTAAATCAAATATACCTGCTATACTGAATGTACTTGGCAAATGAAAGGAGAAAATTATGAACAGCGCTAAGTACATCGAAATATTTAAAAATGGACAGAAAGAAGGAATCAGGGATGTGACTGTCAAACGAAAACTCCAGACCGTGAGAAAATTCCTAAGTTATCTTGAAGACGCTCAGACAGATGATCTGCCGAACATTGATAGAAAGAATGTTTATGAGTTTGTGAACAGTCTGGATTACAGATCTCAAACCATCAGCGGGGTTCAGTTTACTCTCAGGCAATTCTTTAATATCATGTATGAACAGGGGCTGTCGTCTTTTGATGGATACCAACTGTTTCCAATGATCACTACTGACAAAAGAGATTCTATCCTATCCTACTATTCGCCAGAAGAGATTAAAATTCTGGTCGAAAGTATTGACACTGCAAAAAAATGTGGCATCAGGGACAAATGCATGATCCTTATCGCTGCGGAATGCGGTCTGAGGTCAAGTGATATCATATGGCTGAGATTTGATGAAATCAACTGGGATAAAAAACTCATCAGCAAAACCCAACATAAAACCGGCATCCATGTGAATGTCCCGTTTACGGAACAGGTACAGTTTCTCCTCCTGGACTATCTGAAGAATCACAGGCCTGATGTGAGATCGGAATACATCTTTATAAATACTATCACTAACTCTGCTTTTACTTCAGCCAAGATACTCACACAGATTGTTTATAAAAATTTTGAGAAGGCAGGTATCGAACGGAGATGCCGGAAACGTGGTGCCCATACATTAAGGCATTCCCTGGCGACTACGATGCTCGCGAATAATACTCCTGTGCCCGTTATTACCGGGGTGTTAGGGCATGCCAGTTCCAGGACAACACAGAAATATCTTTCCATTGACGTAGACGGACTCAGGAAAGTATCACTGGAGGTGCCGGAATGAAAGAAATCACAAAGAAGGAATTCACCGGCATATTTAAAGAAGAGTTTGAAAACTTCCTGCGATATAAAAACGCTTTGGGATACTATAAGAAAATAGAGGGAAACCTTCTCTACGACTATCTGGCATTAAACCGGTTCCTTGACAGCTACAAGCTGGAAGAAATTGCCCTTACGGAAGAAATGACATTCGCATATGTGAAAACAGCTGAACATCTTTCACAGTCGACAAGACATCACCGTGAATGCAATATTAGGCAGTTTGCGAAATTCCTGAAAAGCCAGGGCTATGAAAATATCTATATCCAGTATGACTGTACAGTAAAAATGCCAAGAGATTATATTCCATATGTTTTTTCTAATGCTGAGATGAAGAGAATCTTTTCAGTCATAGATTCCAGGGAAAGCGCCTATGACCGCTATGACTCACGGCTTTTTTATCAGACGCTTATCAGGCTGCTGTACTGTACAGGGCTGAGACTGGGGGAGGCATTGGAACTTAAAATCAGTGACATTGACTTTACAGATAACATTATCATTGTCAACAGCGGAAAAGGAAACGTATCCAGACTGGTTCCATTCAAGGCTTCCCTTAGCAAATGGCTCATAAATTATAATAGGAAAAAATCAAAGCCTGGCGATACATATTTTTTTGAATCTCCGTCAGGGGGCCGGAGATGCAACCACAGCATAACAACAACATTCAGAAAAAACATCCTTCCTAAGGCAGGGGTCAGCCTTGCTTCTGTCAATGGACATAGCAGAGGTCCATGTATCCATTCATTGCGCCATACGTTTGCATGCAACGCCCTGGATCAGATGATAAAAGAAGGAAAAGACCCTTATTGCGCTTTGCCATATCTGAGTGTATACCTTGGGCATACGGATATAACAAATACAGAAATATATCTCAGGCTTACCATGGAAAGGTATGACGAGGTTATAAATGTCGGGCATTATATTTACGAGAGGGTGTTGGGAGGAGGCAGTGATGACTGATTTTGCGAGACTTATGAGTGATTACTTTGTTAAATACCTTGCAGGACAGAAAGGCTCCGGAAGCAACACTATGAAAACATATCGTGATACTTTCGTGCAGTTGTTGGAATTTATGGATGAGAAGAAACATATCAGGGCTGACTGTATCGAAGTGGACAGTTTCAGCTACGACATTATTAATGAGTTTCTGGAGTATCTTGAAAAAGAGAAAAGAGTATCCATATCTACCAGAAATAACCGTCTTGCTGCGATAAGATCATTTTTCAAGTATACGGGCTACCATGAACCAAAGTACCTGAATATTTCGACTTCCATCCGTGAAATATCCAAGAAGAAAACAGAGGGCCGACAGATGAACTATTTGTCAGTCAATGCAATGGAACATTTTCTGAACAGTTTTGATAAAACTGACCATAAGGAGCTGCGATGCTTCTGCATTGTGCTCCTTCTTTACGAGAGTGGTGCCAGGGTTACAGAATTATGCAACGTGCGCAGATATGATCTCCATCTCGAGAAACCTTACACTATGATTCTGCATGGGAAGGGAGATAAAATAAGGTCAGTTCCATTGGATGGGCTTGTAGCTGACGTGATAAGCAATTATATACAGAAATATAGAGTAGATGACAACGACTTTCTTTTCTTTAATACCAGAAGGGAAAGGCTGACCAGAGAAGGTGTAAATTATATCGTGCATAAATACTTTGAAAGAGCCAGGCTGAAAGAAGCATCGATTTACCCCGCCGCTATTTCAGCACATTGCCTCCGCCATACGAAAGCAATGCATCTTTTGGAAAATGGGGTAAACCTGATATATATAAGAGATCTCCTCGGTCACACATCCGTGACTACGACAGAGATCTATTCCAAAGCAAATCCGGAAGTAAAAAGAAAACACATCGAAGATGCATCCCGAATACGGGACATCAGCCTTGATTATTCCACGGAAGAAAAAGAAGAACTTCTGGAATGGCTCAAAAATAGTATTTAAAAAAATAAGTTATGAGAAGTGAAATCAAAAAACAGAAGGAGAAATAAAGAAAACAGAATATACTTCTCATAACTTTTCTCTTCTCATAAGATTGGGCAGGAGATCCTGCAACAATCCTTGATCCGGATACCGGTGAGATCACCAAAGCCTATATATTTGTCGGCGTGATGACTTATAGTCAGTACGCATATGTGGAAGCATTTCTGGATATGAAGCAGAAATCATGGATTAATGCCCATGTTCATATGTACGAATATTTTGGTGGTGTTGCCAGAATTCTCGTACCGGATAACTGTAAAACAGCAGTTGTCCACAATGGTGGCTTTAAAGACCAGCAGGTCAATGAAACTTATCAGGAAATGGCCGAATACTACGGCACCGCTATTATCCCGGCGCGTGTCAGGGCTCCAAAAGATAAGCCGAATGCTGAGGGGACAGTAGGAAATATTTCTACTTGGATCACAGCAGCTCTTCGGAATGAACAGTTCTTCTCCCTTGCCGAATTGAATCTGGCAATTAGAGCTAAACTGGAACTGTTCAACCAAAGGCTCTTTCAGAAGAAAGAGGGTAGTCGGCGAAGCTTATTTCTTGGGGAAGAAAAACCATTGCTGTCACCATTACCTGCTACCCGTTTTGAACTGAGTGACTGGAAAGCAGCCACTGTCCAGTTCAATTATCACATATCTGTGGACGGAATGCTATACTCCGTTCCGTACGAATACATTAAAAAGAAAGTTGATATAAGGGTAACAGACACCACGATTGAAATTTTCTACAACCATAACCGCATTGCTTCCCATCGTCGTCTAAAAGGACGCCCTGGGCAGTACAGCACCATTACTGAACATATGCCGGCAGACCACCAGAAGTATCTGGAATGGAACGGTGACCGCTTCCGTAAATGGGCTGGGCGGATTGGCATAAATACGTACACTGCAGTCAATGCAATATTGACCTCCAAAAGTGTGGAACAACAAACCTACCGAAGCTGTATGGGGCTTCTTAAGCTTGCTGAGAAGTACTCAGATGCGTTACTGGAAGCTGCCTGTAAAAAGGCATTATCCTATACAGCATCACCCAGTTACAAGAGTATTAAAAACCTACTTGTAACCGGTTCAGAAAAACTGGCATCGGAAGCAATCGATACCAAGACCACACATAAAGCACATGGCATCACACGAGGTGCCGATTACTATCGGAGGTAAACACATATGACCAATCAGAGTACAATGGATAAGTTAATAGAAATGCGCCTTACCACAATGGCAGATGCATTCCGCAACCAACTCAATGACCCAAAATTCAAGGAGGTTCCCTTTGAGGATCAATTCGGTATGCTGGTGGATATCGAATACAGCAGTCGCAAAAACAACCGTCTCAAAAGACTGATCAAGAATGCCGGTTTCGATCAGCCGGAAGCGAATATCATGGATATCAACTATACTTCCGGACGCAAGCTAAACAAGGAACTGATTCGCAGACTTGCTACCTGCGAATATATATCTGAACATCGGAATCTTTTTATTACCGGTGCTACAGGCTGCGGTAAAACTTACATGGCCTGTGCCTTTGGCATGGAAGCCTGTAAGCAGTATTACAATACCAAATATATCCGTCTGCCTGATCTGCTTATTGATCTGGAGGTGGCACGGACAGATGGCAACTACAAAAAGGTGATGGCTAAGTATGCCAATCCCGTTGTCCTGATTTTGGACGAATGGCTTCTATTGAAACCAACGGAATCTGAACAAAGAGATATCTTCGAACTACTCCATCGGAGACGCAAGAAATCTTCAACGATTTTCTGCTCCCAGTATGAGTTCGAGGAATGGTACGACCAACTGGGTGGTGATGATAGTCCTCTGGCAGATGCAATCATTGACCGCATTGCTCATGACAGTTATCGTATCAACATTACAAGCATTGATGCCGAACATGATATCTCGATGCGAGAGGTTTATGGCTTGGACAAAACATTACGCGAGTAAACTCGCATAAGCGGTTCCCGCTAGCCCGGACAGACGGTTTCCCGTCTGCCGGACTTGCGGTGTTACCGCACAAGAATATTCAGAAGAAGAAAAACACTGTCTTCTTATGTCTATTAGATATA
>OLGN01001654.1_pt1 | contig 11940 bp, 9 predicted proteins | sample 1605941 | NCBI WGS metagenome assembly OLGN01 (sample SAMN03283269) | human gut metagenome | biome: human-associated habitat; material: feces | host: Homo sapiens | place: USA | collected 2013
GCAGCTGCGCCGCTGCCTCATCCCGGCGAGCTGCTACTTCGAGTGGGAGCGCCGCGCGGACGGCAAGGTGAAATACGCCATCCGGCCCCGGGGCAAGGAGCTGCTATACCTCGGCGGCCTCTACACAAAGCCCGAGCCGGGGGCCCTGCCGTGCTTTACCATCCTCACCCGCGAAGCCGCCGACGGCATCAGCTTCATCCATGACCGAATGCCGGTCATCGTGCCGAAGGAAAAGGAGGCCGACTGGCTCTCGCAGCAGCTGACGCTCGACGAGCTGCTGGAAGATGTGGAGACGGATATGGAGTTCCAAGAGGCGTGAGCATACATTAGGCAGGGGCGCACCTGACAGATTCAGGCGCGCCCCTGCCATTAGTTTAGCATTGGTTCGAAAAGTGCTTGTACGTTTGTGAAATATGTGGAAATTTCGTGAAAGTTGTGGTAAAATTTAAACGATAGATAATCTCAAATTATATAACACTTTGAGAGCATCATCTGCAATTATGAAACGGTCAAACACAACTGGGGGTAATGTGATGCCTATTGAGAGACAACAATTTATTACTCAGTTTTCCCAGCAAGATTTGGATGGCCGCATATCTCTTTTTTTGGGTTCAGGCGGGTCTAGAGATGCAGGTTACCCAAATTGGGCAGAGTTATTTGCCCCTATAGCAAAGGAACTTCAAATATCGACAAATGAGAGTACAGATTATTACCGCTTAGCACAGTATTATACTAATGCTTTCGGCTCTGGAGCTCTGCTCCAAAAAATCAACGAACAGATTAATCGCAATCGTTATCAAAGCGACTTGCTCGAGAAACTAATAGACGTTGGCTTTACAAATATATGGACGACGAATTTTGATAATGCGCTCGAGGTAAATTACCAAAAACAAGATGTATTAATAAACAAACTGTTTAAAGATCAGGACTTTTCTAACGTTGACTTAAATAAACGAGTAAACATCTTTAAAATGAACGGTGATATATCAAACTTGGGTAGTATTATTGCCACTCAGAATGACTTTGAGTCTTATCCTGATACACACCGCATCATTCTGATGTTTTTTAAGCGCGAATTGATATCAAGCACGTTTCTTTTCATCGGATACAGTTTTACAGATCACTTGGTATTAGACAGCCTTAGTGAGATTACTCGATATTTGGGAGGAACTACTAATTTCCACTATGCCATTATGAAAAGCAAACCCAATGATACCAATTTCAAGTATTTTGTTGAAGACTTGGAAAAACGCTACCACATTCGTGTCCTTCTTGTTGATAAATATGAAGAAATAAATGATGTTCTTGCGGATTTAAATGAACGCATACGTTGCAAAAAGGTATTCTTCTCAGGTTCATTTCGTTCCTATTCTAAACCAATTGAAGAGTATTCTCATCAGTTTTCCCAGCATGTATCAGAGGCGGTTCTGGCGGCTGACTATCGCATCGTTAATGGGATTGGAAGGCGCTTCGGCACCCATCTCATAGGTTATGCTTGTGAGTACTTGGCAAGAGAAGGCGTAAAAAATATTGAAAACCATTTGATAGTTCGCCCATTTGTTGCGCATAATATTGGAGCATACGAAAAGAAAAATGCCAACCGAAAAAAGATAATAAGTCAATGCGGTGCAGCAGTATTTGTTTTTGGCGATATAACTCATGCTGAGAACAATGAGAAAAGTGGTGTAATTGATGAGTTTGAAATCGCGCAACAGCAACATAAAACTATAATTCCTATTGCTTACCCCAATACAATCTCAGAATTGATTTGGAATTATGTTAAGAAAAACATAACCGAATATCCATATTTGGAAGGAACAATCGATTTTCTTACTGCGGACTGTCCGCCAGAAAAACTAGCGAGGATAATCGTTCAGATTCTTGACACAGTATTATCCGCAAAGCAGTAATTAATAAGTATACATATCGAGTTTTCTAAAAGCCATAGTTCTCGGTAGTCAATTGGCAAATTTAGCTTAGTTTCGGAAAACAATCTAAAAAATATTTTATTAACCATAAGTATTTCTACACAATCAGGCAACTGAAATGTTTTCGTGATAGATAGAAATGCCGCATACAGCAAAGAAACACGACTGTTTAGATTGCTCTGATCTACCTCCAGATAACTACAGAGAATTGCATGCGTTGATGGAGACATTGCCGAAGGTTGGGTTGAAACAATCTCGAGTAAACTTGTCCATTTTAAATTGCATAAAATATCACTGCTAATTCTACATGCAATATGATTGCAAATTTCCCTTGTTCCGGAATCTTTACTAACCTCTTTAAATATGATCCCTCTAATCCATTGCAGTTCAGGCGGAATCTCGGATGGTTTCAGCTCATACAGGATTGGAAAAACGGTTATTTCGTGCCTCATGAAGCGGCTACGAACAATATCATTTTCCTCCATCGCGCAGGTAGACGCTTTAGTATGTTGACTTATCACAATACAAGCATATGTTGATTTACCTGCTCCATTTATCATGCACTTTTCTTTGTGATTATCTCCGAGCAAAAGTCTGTGCCTGTCATACCAAGTTGGTATTCCGTAGTTTTTCAAATGATATACTATTGGTTCTGCAATCAAATATCTGTCTTCTGCTGCAAAGCCAACAAAAACCTGATATGGACTCTTCATATAACATCGTCCTTAGTTCAATATCAACGGCTACATCAGTCAAGCAACCGATAATTTGAGATTATCTATCGAAAAAGCATCACCACCGCTGATCAAACTTTCAGCGGCGGTGATGCTTTATAGTGAGAACGACATTTTTCCGCGGGGGTGCATTTCGGCTAGGAGGCTTGCTTGGTGAGAGGCGGCGACGTGGGTGTAGATCTGCGTGGTCGAGATCGAGCTGTGGCCGAGGAGGGACTGTATGTAGCGAATGTCCATGCCCGCCTCCAGCAGCGAGGTCGCGAAGGTGTGCCGGAACATATGCGGCGTGATATGCCCGGACGCCTGCGCAGCCCGCGTATAGCGGCCTATGATCCTCCTGACCGACTGCGGCGTCAGCGGTCTGCACCGGCGGTTATATAGGATGAAGCCCTGCTCCTCAATTTCTCCGGCGTAGGCCTCCATATACTGACTCGCCAAGACAAGCAGCTCGGGCGTCGTGAGCTGCACTATGCGCTCCTTGCTGCCCTTGCCGTTTATCAGCAGCCGCAGTTCCGTGCTGCTCAGAAGAAAGCTCTCCCTCGTCAGCGAGCACAGCTCCGACACCCTCAGCCCTGTGCTGAACAGCAGCTCCAGCACGAAGATGTCCCTGAGCACATCCCTGCTGCCCGGTTTGTAGGCGTCGTATGCGGCCTGCAGGATGTCATGTACCGTTTGTCCTGGTATCGTCCGCGGCAGTTGGTGCGGTGTGTGGATGCGTATATTGAGCCGGTTGAAGGGGTTGTCCTCAAGTATGCCGTCCAGCTCTAGGGCGCGGTAAAATGCCCTTACGCTTGCCAGCTTGCGCTTTGCTGAGCGCGGTGCAAAAGAGCTGTTCAAATGCGCGATATACCGCGACAGCAGCTCACGGCTGCCCGGCGCGCCCCCGGCGAACTCGAGGTACTGCCGCAGATCGATGCGGTAGGCCTTGACCGTGTCCGCAGACAGCCGCTTCCCAAACTCACAGGCGGCCAGGTATTCGGCCGCCAAAGTTCTCATATCCATAGCGAAACCTCCGTGTTTATATTTGCAGGCTTCATTATGGATTGGCGTGGCGGACTGGTCAATGTATGCGATTGGCAGCTTGTAATTTGGACATTTTGTGGTATTATTTTACTTAAGATACACGCATGGTATTTACGAGCTAAGCTAAATTGATTTGAGTTGGTGCAGAAGAGAGGCAAACGGGAATAGCATCTGGTTAAGGGGGATCGATATGGAGCCTGAAGAGACTGCTGTTTATGACGAAAGAACAAGCGCAAATATGCAGCACTATTACGAACTATTTCCGGACGACCGCACTAAAGCCGCCGCTTTTGACAGGTTGGCTCGGCACTTTTATGATGCTAATTTTGGCACCATGGCCAAAGCGGATATCGAAGTGTTTATGTTCAGTGAATACATAGAGCGCATATTGGCAAATGAAGACTGTAGTTTTCGCGATTACAGTGATTATGCTTTGTCTAAGTGGTTGGGTATTCCTCAGAGCCGTGTAGCAAACTTAAAGGTAAAAAAACAGCTTAAGTATCCACACCCATATAAGTGGGAAGAATCTTTTTTGGATGTCTGTAAAAACCTTCAATATGAAAAGGATAAAATCAAAATACAAATCCCAGATATTAATCTCTATTACGAGATTAAAAATGCCGTCGAAGAACTTGGCGGTTATGTCGAGGTAACATTGACATCAAAATTGCTTCAGATCTCCCCTGGATACTACATTGACCTTTTGCTGTCTATATCTCCGGACAAAAGCAGAAAAGTAATTAGAAAGGCTTTGAGAGATGAAATCAGGGTTCGTCAAAAGGACGCTAAATACCTGGAAAGCGACCCGTTTGGGAAACAACTGGAAAAAACAACGAAATCTATTGTTTTTGAAATTCTCAAAGGCGTTTTAACGACAATACAAGTATATGAGGTGCCAGAAAGAATAATTGGGGCATTAAGCTCTTTGTCTGCTTTATTAGGCAGCAAATAAACGCAATTAAATAGTTCGTGATTATGCAGGGGTACGCTTAATATGTTAAAGCGCACCCCTGCTTTTTCAATTAGAAAACCTTCATATAGACGTCCCAGGGAAGAATGTGGTAAAATCATAAATATGTCGAGACAATACATTTTAAAATGCACAAAAATAGCAGGTGGACAATATGAAAATAAAAGCGGTTCAAGTAAAGAATTATAGAAAGATTTTAGACGCTGTAATCAACATGGAGGATAGTATCACGGTTATTGCCGGTGCTAATAACAGCGGTAAAACTTCTCTCGTTGAACTATTCAATGCAGTCTTCAGCAGCCAAAGGGGTAAAATTCGCAAAGATGATATTCCGGCTGAAATGCTCCGTATGTGGAGCGAGGAAATCTATTCCGTGTTCTATAAAGTTTTTTCGCCTGAGAGAAGTAAAGAAGAGGTCTTGAAGGATTTTTTTGATCAGATAAAGTCTCCTGACAAGCCGACAGATGCAACTATTTTACAGCCAATTACGCTAAAAGTCCAAGTAGACTATGATGAGAAACAGGATGATATTCGCTGCTTCGCGGACTATATCATGGAACTATCGCCTTCGTGCACGAGTTTTTTCTTCATTTATAAGTATGGAATTAATCATCTGACTTTCAGCAAGGCGGTTGATGCTGCATATGATAAGCTCCGCTCAAGATACAGGAAGCTGACTGGCAATGAAAAAGATGACCAACGGATAATTCAATCTATAAAAGAGTTATTCATAGACCTATATGCAAACTCCTGTGAAGAAACGGCTTGGTATGCCGACCATGAATATATGAACGCAGTTGAAATGGATATATCATCGTTTAAGAGGCTGTTTCACTATCAACATATTGTGGCAGGGCGGAACTTGGCAGATGAAAGTTCAGATAAATCTGGGCTTTTGGGCAGGGATATGGTCTATATTGCAGAGCAAGAAGACAATTGGAAAACGCTGATGCAAGAGTTGCCTGATAGAATAGTTCAACCAATCCAGAGCATGGATTTACAAGAGAAAGTTAGGGAGGCATCGGTAGAATCACTTAACAAGGCAATTGACGAAATCTCAAAAACCAATGGAGGTCAAGCTGGCACAATAGCGATAGACATGGATGTATCCGAAGGCGCTATAACATCTCTGCTGAGGGACATAACCCATGCGAAGTTTCAGACGGGCGACTACTTTTTGAGCGAATCTTCTCAGGGTTTAGGATACAGTAATCTTATCTACATTCATCTTCAACTATTGAAGTTCAAGAAAACGATTGATCCGCTCATTGTCAACTTCTTCGTTATTGAGGAGCCGGAGTCTCATATGCATCCACAGATGCAGAATGTCTTCGCCCAGTATCTTTTTAAATACTACGAAGAAGGACTGATGCAGGGAGTGCTGACTACACATTCGCACGAGGTCGTAAGGACGGCTTCTATCTCTCAGATTAGAGTTTTGCGCCAGTTATCGCCTTTTCAGTGTAAACTGTTTGATTTGCATGAGTTTTATGACAGTTTAAATACTGATGAGAACAAAAACCTGTTAGATTTTTATGATTGGTTCTACACAATTAATTTTCCCGATATCGTTTTCGCGGATAAAATCATCTTATATGAAGGCGACACAGAAAGAATGTTAATTAAAAAAGTCCTCTATTCTGCAGAATTAGAGGGCTTGAGGAATCAATATGTTTCATTTGTTCAGGTTGGTGGGGCATATGGATACAATTACCGCCCAATTATTGATTTTCTTAATATTAAATCCGTATTTATAACAGATTTAGATTATAAAAAAGATGCAACAACTGAAAGCGAAATACTGGAGTCTTACTCTACAAACACGACAATTAAAAAATTCGCTAATTCTGTCCTTCCCGAAGACTCTTTCACGGTGCAAGCATTGTACGATTGGAAAGAAAAATCTAATCCGATCGTCATTAATGGGACAATCTGCCTTGCGTTTCAAGGAAGAGGAGATGGACTGTCACGAACACTTGAGGAGGCCATGTTGGCGAAGCATTATAATGTAACCGTCTTAGACGAACAGCCACAAAGTGAGTGGAAAAAACGTCGAGAAGAAGATGGCCTTAGATTTGTCATCCCAAGAAGCGAAATGTGCAGCATTCGCTCAATCGTTTCCCATACTGCAGAGTCTAAGACTGACTTTATGTATTCCGTCATTTTAAACGATCTGGCCGAAGCCATGCTCCCGGATTATATCAAGGAGGCACTATTATGGCTGATGAAGTGAATAACTGTCATTTAATTAATGCACCGGCGGGGAGCGGAAAAACAACGCTGATTAAATCAATGGTGCGTAAATTTTTACTGGAGAATCCTAAAGACAATATTCTATGTATTACATATACAAATAGGGCGGCAGATGAATTAGCAGTAGATTTGAAGTCAGACCATATCTTTATTGGAACGATTCATTCTTTTCTCCATAGTTTTATGCGCCCTTACTTTGCTCACTCAGATATTTTGAAATTGTATTTTGAACAATATGGGGAGGCAATAAAACAGCGCATTGAAAATGCGGCGGGAGATGCTCACATTGCGGAGAGCAACGAAAAATATGAGAAAAGGTTTGGAAAGATAGATTATGAGACAGTTCAAATGGGCATTACTGAGATTTTCTATAACGAGTCTGCATTCAATTCTCTGTATTATGGCGGATTGAGCCACGATGATTTGATAGGCTTCTCAAAATGCATCATTGACCATTTCCCGATAATTCGCAAGAGAATATCCCAGCGCTATCAGCATATTTTTATTGATGAGTATCAGGACGCCACGGCGGATGTTCTCAACATTTTCTGCGATGCTGTTGCAGGCACAAGCAGCAAACTCTATTTGTTTGGTGACAGAATGCAGCAAATATATATGAATTACGACGGGAGATTTGAAGAACGGTTTCCGCTGTTTGACGTCATCAAAATGACAACAAACTATCGTTCAGTAACAGAAATAGTTGATATCTTAAATCGCCTTTATCACGATCCAGAGTTTGTTCAGAGTAACTCAGACTCTATGAGACTTGTGCGGCCGGACTATCTGCCGAGGGTTATCATTACTAAAGACGTTCCTGAAGTATTGGCTAAGCTGCAAGAGGAAGAACCTGATGCATTAGTGCTCTATCTATTTAATAGAGAGCGGTTTTCTGCCATCGGCGCTTCCAACTTGTACAGAGCGTTTTCCGGCATGAAAAAGTATTCCTTCGGGCAAAAATTCTCGGCTGTTGATGTTCTGACTGCATCTTATGAGGAGAACCCCGATCCACTTCTCAAGCTAATATACTGCGTAGTAAGAATGGAACAAGACTATCAAAGAGGATTGTATGGGACTGTTGTTCAAACGCTTAAATCAAATAAGCCTATGTTCAGCCAGGATGTCTGCAGCATAAACAATCACAATGATAGAATCCAACTGTTTCATAAGCTGGAAATGATTTTTACCGCCGTTCGAGATGAGACCAAAACTGTTTCAGACTTACTGATATCTTTATTAGCAGCACAGATCACAGAGCAAGCTTATGTAGAAGATATATTAGCCGATGAGGAAATTGAGGCAGTGCTTGAAGTCCCGGTCATTGAAGTAATTCGTGTGCTGAATTATTTGGACGATCCCAGAGTTTCGACACAACATGGCGTCAAGGGTGAAAGCCACACCAGCGTGATATTTGTGGCAGATGACAGCACTAGCAATCCTGTCGTCCATATGCACCGCTTTTTTGACTTGCTAAGTCAAATGCCGGTTTCAATTCAATCATTCAATGAATTCTTTTATGAATACACAGGAGAGCTGGTTGAATTGCAGAACATAATTAAAATGAAAATTGGTGATTTAAAAAGAGCTGACTACCGCCAATATGAGAGCGAGATATTACATAAAGCGACTGACATTTTTAAACGATTTTCAGATAATCCGTATTTTCAGCAGCTTTGCCAGGATAAGTACATGAAATATTTGAACAAGCCGGGGGTGACAAATGCGAGAGAGTGCCTAACGGAGAGCAGCGTATTAGGCGTGCTTAGTGCGTACAAGTTGTTTTACGTGGGGTGCTCGAGAGCGAGGAAAAATCTGACGGTACTAATAGATGAGACCAAATTACAAGGCGATGAAGCCATGCAAAAGGAAATGTTTAAGAGATTAGGATTTTGTGTGGAGTAAATTACCCATGGTGGAGTGGTCTCAAAGCATAGTTTAGATTAACAGCAAGCAGGGCACAGAGGGCCCCAGGCCCTCAAAATGCATGGGGCGCGGGTTCGCCCCCGCGCTCCTTTTGCTTGTTGGGGCGTCCGCCCCAAACCCCGGATGCTTCGCAGCGGCGCGCCCGGGCGGGCACTTATCTCTCACCGCGGATGCGGCGGTTTTGCTCGGTTTTATTGTCGGAAAGCAAACTTTCGACGTTTTGCCGGTGAATCAGCAGCTCACGCTGCCCATCACGCAGGGCGCGGTACTCGGCATAGGCAGCACGCTTTTCAGCAACGAGAGCGTTGAACTCGGCGTTCAGGTCTTTGACCTTCGGCAGCTTTTTGAGACCGTGGTCGTTGAAGTATCGCTTCGCCTCGCGGCGTTTTTCAATGTCGGCCTCGTGCTTGTTGTAGAACTCTCGTGAGTAGCCACCGGCCTTGTAGGCAGCGAAAACTTCTCGCGTCCCTGCATAGCTGATTATTTGCTTCCGTAGCTGGGCGACCTCGTCTATCCTTGCCTCAGCCGCCTTGATACGCTTTCTGACATCAGCAAGTTGTTCACCCACGGCGTCGGTACGGGCCATAAGCTCAGCGCGGCTGCTGATGCCATGCTCCTGTAAATACAGCAGCGTTTTGGCCATTTGCTTTACGTTGAACACCTTCGCCCAGCGCTCATAGCCAGCGCCTTTGCCCTCAGCCAGCTTTGCCTCAATGTCGATAACAAGGCTCGTACGTTCGCGCTTGCCGCGTGGGAGATGTGCTGCATGTCCGGCGATAGCAGCCCGCAGCTCGGCCTCAGAATAGCCCTCGCCGAGTGAGCGCAGCCGTATGGCCCGCTGGCCGCTTTTACGGAAAGTGACGTGCGCCCCGGCGCTGACTTCCCAGCCGGTTTGACGCAGGCGGTCAAGCAGTTCTTCAAAGTCCTTTGGCTTCTCCGTGAGTACTGCGTCGATGTCAGCTCGCAGGATGTCTCTGTGAGATGCAGGCTTTTTCTCGCCGAGCCACTTGTCGTAGGTCGAGTGTGTGTAGCGGCGCGGGTTTTGTATCACGGATAGTCCATGCTCAATGCAGATTAGATCTGAGAGCCGCCCGAGGGCGCGGCCCGAGCCGAGAAAGTCGCGGAACTTAGCTGTACCGTCGAGCGTGGTGGAGTTGAAGATGATGTGGTTGTGTATGTGCCGCTTGTCGGTGTGAGTGCACACGATACAGGCGTGACGGCCCTTGAGGAAGCGCTCGGCCAGATCTCGGCCGACAAGGTTTGCCTCCTCAGGCGTTATCTCGCCGGGCTTAAACGACTGGCGTATGTGGTACGCTATAACGCCCGGCTCCCTGCGCCCTGTGCATTGCGCATACTGGCGCTTCGAGAGCGCGAACTCGGCAGCGGCGAGCTGAGGCGAGCATCCGCGGGCGTAGACAAGCGAGCCGTTTTCAGTTTTCTCCGGATTCTTGACGTAGTCCATGCGCTCAGTGAGCGAGCGAATGACGCTCTGCCCGCGTGAGCCACGTATAGGTATTAGTCGTGTTGTAGCCATAAGATAAAAAGGAGAATTGAAATGGATAAAGAAAAGAATACGAGCCTCACAGAGACATCACCTTCTGATGAAAATAAGATTATATTATTGAGAATTGAGGAGAGTGAAAGCGTCGACAGAGAAACGTTGATAAAGAAGCTAGTTATAGATGAAAGCTTGGAGAAATGTAGCCTCTTGGGGATATCAAAAATGGATCAGCCAAGAAAGAAGTATTTACTCGTGCCTGCCTCCCTCATGGAATTTGGAGAAACCCAGAAACAATTAATGCAAGAAGATGATAATTATCAGCGAGAATTTATGTGTACTTTAGAGCATAATGGAAAAAACTATTTCGTATATAAACCGGCTGCTCCCAGAAATAAGAAATGGGTCAAAGCAAGAGTTCTCTTAGATGGGATCTTAAGCATGAGCATCGGCAGAATCCTTACATTAATAGTGAGCTATTTTGTGTTATTTGAACTTATAACAACTATAGCATCTGCTTTTACAGAAGAAAACACAAGGAGCGGGTTGCTTTTTGCCGCCATTTCCTTAGTTTCACTAGTTCTTGGCCTTATTAGCACAGATTGCTGTCAGGCATGGTACAAATATCATGGAATGGTTGGCTATTGGAAATACTATAATGAGCCTCGTGTTGTGGAGCAATCATCTTATCCGAAGGAATTTGTACGTGCTGAAGTAACGAGAGTTGTAAGAACTCGGTTTAAGGGTACCAAGCTTTACATAGAAGGATACAGAATAATCGCCGGAAGGTGCAAACGCCATTTTATGTCAAGGCTTACAGAAATACAGTATCTTGATGCGGAAAAAAAGACAGGAGTGCTGTTCTATTGGTTTAAAGGTGCTGATAATATGTTTGAAGAGAGCAGACATATTGACGGTTTCTGTGTCCTGAAATGGGACAAGACCACAGGAAGCATTAATGAGTTAGGAGGATGGTATGCGGGCATTAAAAGCCAAAGCCTAGGTAGAGTGCACTTTAGGCGAATAAGCAAGGAAGAGTATCAAGCGCTTAAGAACATCGTGTTTTAAAAAAGAGTTTGCAGTTTACTCCAATGCCGCCAGCTTGCGCAGCACCGCGTCTGCTGCCAACCACACGTCGCCAAGGCGGTGCTGGATCTCGGCAAGGTCGTTCTCATACACGCGACCTGATGTGTTTACTTGCTTGGCGATCTGATTTACATTTGCGCTGGTGCGTCTGAGAAGGCTCACCAGCGTTTTTATTTCTGCCATGTCGAGCAAAATTATCCGCCCATCAATGGCCATCTTGCGCAGGTAGGCCGCCATGTTCACGGTGCCGGCCTCGGCCATTTTCTGCCGGATCGCCGCCAGTTCCGCATCATCAACCCAGAAGCGGAGGCGGCGATTGCGTTTGCGCCCAGTCTCCATCTCACAGCTCCGGGACTGCGGCCTTTGCCGCAGACCTCGGCGGCGTTTCGGCGCTTTGCAGCTTCTCCTTGACCGAGGGCTTTTTCTCCAGCTCGCGGCGGGCGTGGGTGACGAGGGCGTCGGTGAGGACGGGGTGGGCCTTGTCCACGACATAGCTGCAATACAGGCCCCGGCGCTCCGGGTCGG
>OLGN01001664.1_pt1 | contig 11881 bp, 11 predicted proteins | sample 1605941 | NCBI WGS metagenome assembly OLGN01 (sample SAMN03283269) | human gut metagenome | biome: human-associated habitat; material: feces | host: Homo sapiens | place: USA | collected 2013
TGGCTGTTTTACTACTTTTCTTTGCCTCTTTTCCGGAACCCATACCATCACTAATAGCAAGCAGATATTTTCCGTCATCTAATCTTGTTTGTATACTACTATCACCTGACATATTAGAGCCTGTTTTTGTTGCTCTTGCCACTCCAATTTGTATATTTTGTTTATCTTCTGCTACATAGGTATAGGAACAAGTAGACTTTCCTAAACGTAATCCACATTCCTGTTTTTGTAACATCATATGCATACCAAATACTTTTCCTATCATTCTTCCCATTTTCTTGACATCACAGGTAGGGTTTTCCACATTTTCACACACATCTGTGTATAACGTTACCTCTATTCTGCCTGTTGCTTGTTGTTTAATACTAATATTTTTTATTTGAATGTCTTTTTGTTCTAATAATTTCTGAATTTGTATTTTTTCTTCTACAAAAACTTCTTCTTTTGGCTTTTCTATTTCTTCTGCTAAATTACTGATTGCTTTAGATACTTCTTCTAACTGGTTGGAAATTACTTTTTGATTTTCTTCTATCTTTTTTTGATAGACAAATTGTTTTTTACTTGCTTTATAGGCTTGTGTAATAGCTCTTGGCATATCTTTTATATCTTTTTCTATATCGTCTCCAATATAGTCTTTTTCTGCACCTACTATATAGCTATTATGTTTTTCTAGTAAATCTAGTAACTCTCTTCTGGTTATTTTTCCGTTTTCTTCTAATATTTTAAACAAATCCTCTAAAAAGCTTTCTTCTGGCAAATAGATGTCGTCAAATAAAATATTGTCTTCCATTCCCTCTAAATGATTTTGTAATTCTCTATCAAAAATACTTTCATTTTCTTTTTCTCGTTTTTGTAGTTCTTCTTCCTCCACTACAGTAGCTGCTGCCTCTCCATACGTTTTTGCCATTTGTGAAATAGTTTCTGACATGGAGTTTAGTTTAAAAATAGTTTCTTCACTTTCTTCTAGCTGATTACCTGTTGTAACAGGTAATAATTTTGTGCTACCAAATAAATCTTCTATATCTATCTTCACATTTTTAGGTACTGCTAAAAGTCCTAAAGCAGCTAAAAATATTTCTTGTATTTGGATAATAGATTCTACATTTCCATTAAATCGATACGTTAATATGGCATTTCCTACGATAAATCCTACAATTACACCTATTTTTCCAAATCGACTAAATATACCTGCTATCATACCAGAAATGGCATAGGTTCCTACTAAAACAGGATCTCCTTGTCCAATAATACCCACTACACATCCAATAGTAATTCCTGCTGTTGCTCCCACAAGGATACCATTTTTCCATCCCATTAATAATACTAGAAAGATGCAACCAATATTAGCAATAGAATAGTCAAATATATGTACTTCTGATAAGGTAGTAATAGCGATAGCTAGCATTAGGCTTGCTCCCATTACTTCTTCTATGGCATAAGCACGTTTTTCTCCTATTTGTGTCACAACTGATAAACTATTGACAAATATTTTATAGAAAATATAGGCCGCAACACTATACAAAATTCCTAGCAATAAATCGTACACCAAAACTTGATGAAAAAAAACGGTTCCTACTTGCACAAGAAGTGTACTTATTACTAATCTTCCACCTAATTTTCTTTTTTCGTTTCTATCTTGTTCATAGGTTACTGGCTTTATAAGCATTGTTATAATTAAAATAAATATTGTTAAAATTAAATTTAGCGTACTTGCTCCACCAAAGCTAATAGCATTTCCTATGGCTACTAGGATGGTTGTAATCCCTATGGGAATTCCATTTCCTAATATGGCTGCTAATATGGCAATTCCAAAAGGTGCTATTTCCTTTTGCTCCCCTATTCCTACCATAGATACCATAAAGGCAATTATATATAAAATAATATTCTGTTTTGTAAAAGCTCTCTGCATTGCCTCTACAAAAGACCTTTTTTTACTTTTTTTATATTCTACATCCTCATTCTGATTTTGCTTATCCTCGTCAAAATCTCTTGCTATATTCTGAAACATCCTTACCACCTCTTACTTTTTTAATTTCTTTTTTCCTGTTTCTATTCTAGTACAAGCTGTCTACAATATTTGTCGTATTTGCGCCCCAAAATTAAAAAAGTTTTTTACAACTTGTGATATATTTTTTTATTTATTTTCTTTTTCCTTCGTTTCTTTATTCTATTTTCACTTATTTTATCGTAAAATAGTCGAAAAAACAATAGGCTAGAAGAAAAATGTGAACAACTACCAAAAGGCCGGCCCTTTTTGGCAGATGTTCACATTCTTAAATTATTATTCCATTGTATAAGGATTTTCCTCGCTTCCATCTCCTCCTGTTATTTTGATGTCTGTTTTTAGAGAGAAACATGGGCGAAGACCAAGTGTATATAGATTTCCCCACGTACTACCCGCACTACTTAAATGACATAAATTTCTTCCCTGTATTCTATCTTCAGTACTACTACGTATTATGAAATTACACCATTTAGTTCCATTGGGATCTGTTTCTTGAAGGACATAATGAGATGCTAACCAATATTCTTCTCCTGTTGTCCATACGTCTGCTACATCTCTCATTTGTCATGTATCTGTTATATAGTTTGTATCTAGTCCTTTACAATCTATACTTGTACTTCCATTATATTCAAATTCTAATGTTACTGGTCCAGGATTTTCTGAATCTTTATCTACGAACATTCCATTTTCTACTGTTGGCACGCTTCCTACACATCTTGCATCTGTTACATATTCTGAATTGATATAGGCTTCTGCTTCATTATTTAATGTTTCTATAGCATTATTATAACTTGTTTTTGCTTCTTCAAATGTATCTGCTCCCAATGCTATCGTCTTTACATTTTTATCTGATATAATTTGTAACCCATATTCTGAATCTGCTTCGTACAATACTCTGCAAGTTATTACTTCTCTCCACTATCATAATTTATATAATCTCCTGCTTCTAAATCAGCCGTTATATTTTTTATGACAGTATCATATACTTGTTCTGCATCTTCTACTTGTCCTCCATATATTTGCTGTATTCGTATATCACTTTCTAGTTGTGATTTTCTTAAGTTAGTGATAGCCATATAAGTTCCCATTAAAATCAGTACAAACATAAGAACTGTTACTACCACTAATGCTGCTATGGCCCCTTTTTCACTTTTTACTATTCTCTTCATACGTTTTCTCCCTTCTTTTTTCTTATGCTCCCCAATTTTTTCATTACTTATTCCTATTATGTTTATTTGTTTTTATATTTTTTGTATTCTTATTCTATCTTTATTCTCTTTTTTTGTCAATCTACTTTTGATGTTTCATAAAAGCAAAAAAGTCTCTATCTTTATACGATATCGACTTTCTTTTTATAGCTTACATTTATGATAATATTTATTCTAATTTTACTAAACAAGGACAAAATATATTTTCTACTATCTATTTCTATCTTAGAATTAGCTACTTTATTGTATTTCGTAAATTTTGCTTGGATATCAATCTATTTTAGAACCTCCAAATACCTTCTGTATCTTTTGTTGCTGTAAGATCAGTTGTTAAACAAACCAATGGTCGAACTCCCAATACATCTCCATCATCATATTTCTCGAAAAATACACTACCGTAATAGTATATACGCATTAAATTACTCGCATTACGAGCCCCCGGAGAGGCTAACCAATATCCATTACAGTTACTTATTATTGATTGATGTGGAAAGTACAAATCATCATTATATCCATTATCATTTGATAAATTATAAGAAATTGTTGTTGGATTTTCTGTATTTCCTACATAATATCCATTTGTATTTGTACTCGTGTACAATTGCATATACCCTTTTTCATGATAGCTTTCTATCCACATTTCTAACGTTGGTCCACCTATGGCATAATCTGCATATCTATTATCGATAAATCCATCCCAATTGTTTATATTTAATAAGGTAGCTACATACTTTCCATTTGGATTTGTACTATAATCTGTCCAACTTTGCATAAATAAACTTAATATAAATGGCTCCACTGTTTGTGTTGTCGGCATAGCGTTCCAATACAAGTTGTATGTATCGGAAGTAGACATTCCTGTTCCTGCATTATCTAAGTATACTGATGTGTTTGATACATAATCTGCTGCTATAATAAATACATGCTCTCCGTCATTATAGAATATTTTCCAATCATTGCTAAAATCTCCATCTCCATTTAAGTCTATTGGATAATCTACGTAATCTCCATAATTTGCACTCGTTACTACCTTTGAAAAACTTTCATTTGGTTCTTGCACTTCTGTAAAATTATCTATTACAGAATTATACACTTCTTCTATTCTTGCTACATCTCCACCATACAGTTGCTGTATTCGGATATCGCTTTCTAAGTGTGATTTTCTTAAATTAGTAATAGCCATATATGTTCCCATTAGGATAAGTGCAAACATAAGGACTGTTACTACCACTAACGCTGCTATAGCTCCTTTTTCACTTCTTATTTTTTTCATATGTTGCTCCCTTCATTTTTATTTTCTTATTTGTTCTTTTTATTCTCAAGTGATTTTATGTCATTATATTATTATTTTTACATTTTCTACTACCCCTCTTTAAAAACAAAAAAATCTAGGACCACTCTTCATCCTAGATTTTTTTCTATTCTATGTATGTTATTTTAATGTATATGTCATATTTGCCTCATAGCGAACACTATTTTCTATTTGTGAAAATTGAACTTTCAAGGTTGTAACGTTGGAAACATCATATATTTTTCCTGCATAATTCGTATTCAAATAGTCTATCGAGCGACCAGATTCTGAAGTTAATGTTGTATCATCTGCTATAATAGATAGATAAAAATAATTATCTGTTGTTCTATATCCTGTAAAGGTTCCTATTTCAAATGTATCATAATCGCTTACATCTATTGTTAAAGTAGCTATTGCATAACTTACATGTCTATAAGTACCTAACGTACCATTTAATTGCTGAGCTTTTCCTGCAATAGCATGTATATTTTGTGCCATCGTCTCTGCCGTATCTGTCTCAGCAGTTTGAATCCCTTCTTCTGTAATTGCTGTTGCTATTTGTTTTTTGAATGTATTTAATTCTGTCGTCAAATTTTGAATAATTTGTTCTTTTTCCTTTAATTGCTCTAATAACTTCGCTATTTGTTCATCCTCATCTGGAATAGTACTCCCTTGATTTTGTTCTAATTCTTCATATAGCTCATTTAGTTGTTTTTGTTCTTCTGTTTGGGCTAATAATATATTTTCTTTGGCTTTTTGTGCCATTGTAATAATTCCATTGTCACCTACTAATGAATTTAGACTTACTCCCGCTAATATAATTAATACAATAATGGCAACTGCCAGAGTTATCATTGTTATTCCACTATTTTTTTTCATTACTTTCTCCTTTTCTTCTGTTGTATTATATTTTTATTTTATAAAAGATATTTTTGGCTACGATGTTTTTATATATGTTTTTCTAATCTTCTTTTTACATAAATCCATAACAAAAAAATCTAAAGCTATTTTGGCCCTAGATTTTTAATTTATTTTACTTTTAGTAAGCGGTCAATAGAAGTCTTTTATAAATATTTTGAATAAAAATGATAATCAAATAACATAAAGAATCGGAAATAGAAAGGGAGAAGAGTAATAAAATAATACTGATAATGAATCAAAGAGTAGTGTAGAACATTGGTATAAATCATAAAAGAAAACATAAGAAAAAGGAGAAGAATATGAAAGAAAATAAAGGAATAACCATCATTACTTTAGCGGTAACCATTATTGTCTTAATTATTTTAGCAGGTGTCAGCATCAATATGCTTGTAGGAGATAACGGAATTATTACAAAAGCACAACAAGCAAGAGAAAATATAGAATTAGCACAAGTAGAAGAACAAACATCTCTGAATCAGTTATATACCGACATGACAAATGAAATAGAAATAGGTACAGAGGGAGAATCCTTTATAGAATTTAAAAGAAAAATAGCAGAGGCTATTACAGAAAAAGGCATACAAACTTCAGAGGCAGAAAGTAGTGATACCATGGCAAACAATATCAGAAATTTAAATACAAGTGAATCCAGTGTATACGAAATACAAGATGAAGCAGGCAATAAAATACCTGTGCCAAAAGGTTTTTATTATGTAGGAGGAAGCTTATCCACAGGAGTAATTATTTCTGATAATGCAGAAGATGAATACGATGGCACCACAGATAAAACCACTTGGGAATATACCACAAGTTTAAAAGGAAACCAATTTGTATGGATACCATGTAGTACTAGTGAATATAAAAAATGTAATGTATGGAATGGAACAACACAAACAAACACAACCCTTGCAAATAGCTGGTGGGATACAACAACATCAAGTGCAGAATTATCTCAGATAAAAAAATATGGAGGTTTTTACGTAGCAAGATATGAAGCAGGACTGGCAGATACTATTACAGAATTTACAACAAATCAAGTAGATACAACTTCCAATCAAATATATAATTTAAATGGAATTCCACAAAGCAGGGCAGGTTTGATACCATGGATGTTTATAGATTGGAACCATGCCAAAGCAAATGCAGAAAGTATGTATGATACTGAATGTATAGGTAGTGGACTAATTACAGGTACTCAATGGGATGTAATATTAAATAAGATGCTTTCATTAAATGTAATTAATTCAAGTGATTTAACAAATTCTAGTTCATGGGGAAATTATCAGAACAATAGTATATCTTATACGGGAAGGTTAGCACAAGCAGATTATAGTTCTACCACTAGTAATTATTGGACATTAAAACCATTTGGAACTACAACAACGGGAACAACTTCACGTTATAGTGATCTCACGTATGGAGATTTATTAACAACAGGAGCAAGTAAAATAACAGAAAAATACCACTTATATGATATGGCCGGAAATTTATGGGAGTGGACAGAAGAAGATTCACATTACCAAACTAGTGGACAGTATCGCGTGCGTCGTGGTGGTGGGTGCCTTAGCGCTTCTAGTTCTAATCCTGCATGCTACCGTAGTAGTCATGATGCTGTTAGTTATACTGCTCTTCACGTCGGCTTCCGTGTAGTACTTTATATCAAATAGAAAGGAATGCTTGAAAGCGAAAATTGAACATTCTATAGAGAATTAGAATAAGAGCAGAAAATTCATCTGCTCTTATTATTTACGGGAATATTAAAGTGTTTGAAAATAAACAAATTTTGTCATATACTTTTTTTATGCATTAACTAGGCATGGTCGAAAACTATTTCCTTGTCCAACACCTCCACTTCCACCATAAAAAGCAAATATTCCTGCATCACTACCTGAAAACGCATACATTCCATGTCCAAATACAGGTCGCTCAGAAGTCCCAAATACAGAAATGTCTGAATCCCAACTTGTTGCTCCAGTAGAACTTGTAGATGTTTCATATATGGCATCTCCATATTTAGTGTTATTATAACTATCATAACTATCATAATATTTAGCATCTATACTTGAGAAATCATAATCACTACCACTAGACAACTTTGAGCTTAATACCCCTGCTGCATACTCATATGCTCCTCCTGCCATATCATAGATTCCATACACATTTCCTGTTGTACTTGCATTAATTCCTTCCACTGTATTATATTTATATGTGTTATCTAAAGTTGTTTGGTTTGCATCTTGCGAGCTTCCACAAAGTCCCGTTATAGGAGAGTAATACGTTGTATTATTATAATATGGATTATTCCATACTGCACTATCTTTTCCATAAATGCTTCTACTTAAATAAGCTACTGCTCCCCATTCTGTATTTTTTATCATATGAGAATCTATATTTGTTGAGTTTTCTACAGAGTTTCCATCCGTTGTTAGATTTCTACATACAGTAAATATATTTCCTACTGTAATCCTTCTCCAACTTGTTACATTTGGTATAGATCTCACTTGCAGGCTAGTTGTATCTCCTCCTCCATATGTTTCTAAATCTGTATTTATTGTTGCTTCACTTACCTGACTACTACTTGCTTCAAATTTTGCTACCCATATTCCTGTTAACTCTCCAAATCCTCCATTTCCACTATTCGTAAATGCAGGATGTACTACCCAACTTCCCGGAGTTGGTGTTGTATTGGTTATCTCTTCTGTTTCCCCTATTGGTATATTACTTGTTCCCTGTAAAAATTTTATTTCTATGGTTTGTGCTGTACTACTTCTAGTTGGTACTTTATAAGCATAACGTGGTATCCACACCCAATAGCAATCATTTCCTCCTCCTGTTGTTTTAATATTTGCCCAATGATTTACTCCTGCTGTATAATCATACCAATTGGATAGTGCTATTTCACTAATTGGTATAGTATCTTTTATTTCATAAGGACTATTACTTAGATCCCATGTCACATAATATGTGTTTGCTTTATTAAAATCATTTATATCTGGTTCATTTGCTACTACTTTAGCATCTTTTCCTCCAATTTCCTTATACACTTCTTCTATATTTTCTACATCTCCACCATAAACTTGCTGTATTCGTATATCGCTTTCCAGTTGTGCCTTTTTTAAGTTTGTGATGGCCATATAAGTTCCCATTAGGATAAGTATGAACATAAGAACGGTTACTACTACCAGTGCTGCAATTGCTCCTTTTTCATTTTTTATAAACTGTTTCATATACTTATCTCCTCCTTTTTCTTATGTTTTCCGTTTTTTATCTCCTTATACTTTGTATTTTATATTACCTTTTGGTTAACGTCAAGTATATTTTTATTTTCTCTCTTTCTATTTTTATCTTCAATCTATTTTATGTTATTATGTTCTTATTATAATATTATTGTCTTCTTTCATTTGACTTTTTTCGACTTTTCATTTATACTATTTACATAAAAATAACAAATTTTTATTTTAGTATATATACTATTATGAAAGGAGAATAACTTATGTGGAAAGAATTTAAAGAATTTGCTACGAAAGGTAATATTGTAGATATGGCAATTGGTGTTATTATAGGTGGTGCATTTCAAAAAATTGTTACTTCTCTTGTTAATGATTTAATTATGCCAACCATCTCTATTTTTACAGGTAAAGTAGATTTTTCTAATTTAGTCATTACAGTTGGTGGTGCTTCTATTCAATATGGCTCTTTCATTACTACTGTAGTAGATTTTTTGATTATAGCTTTTTCTATTTTTATTGTTATTCGTTCTATCAATAAATTAAGTAATTCTACAAAAGAAAATATGGAGAAATTAGCTAAGAAGTCTAAATTCTCTAAAAAGGTAAAGAAAAAAGAAGAAGAAGTTCCTGTAGAGCCTAAAACAAAAAAATGTCCTTATTGCTACTCTGAAATAGATTATCATGCTACACGTTGTCCTCATTGTACTTCTATGCTAGAAGAAAATGTAATCAAAAGTGAACTATAAAGAAACAAGAAAAGCTCATGTGTAATCTCTCACATGAACTTTTTTCTTATCTCCCTTTTAATGTTGTTATCGCTTCTTTAAAATTTCCAGATTGAATAATATAATTTCCAGACACTAAAATATTGGCTCCCGCATCTGTCAGTGTTTTTGCATTTTCTTCTCTTACACCACCATCTACTTCTATATCTACTTCATATCCATTTTCATAAATATGTCTATTTAAAAATTGTATTTTTTGAATTGTCTCTGGTAATAATTTTTGTCCTCCTTTTCCTGGTTCTACTGTCATAACTAACACACTGTGAATATAAGGGATATATTCTAGAATATCATTCATATCTGTTTTAGGACTAATACATAATCCCACTTTACAATGATTTTCTTTAATAAATGTAATCACTTTCATAACTTCCGTTTGATTCCTACATGCTTCTATATGAAAGAAAATGGTATTTGGTTCTAATGCTAAATAACTTTTTACATATTCTTCTATATTCTCTACCATAAGGTGTACTTCTATCGGAATTGTTGTAATATTTTTTATATATTCTGTGTATTCTCTCATTATTTCCACTGTATTATTTTCCACAAACTTTCCATCCATAACATCTATATGAAAATAATTGGTTCCTGCTGTTTCCAAGTTATAAATGGTCTGGATAATATCCTCCTTTTTTACATCTAAAAGAGATGTAGCTACTTCTACCATCTATGATCCTCCTTTTCTTTTAATTCTTCATATATTTTGCAATAATTTTGATAACGCACCTTACTGATTTTTTCTTCTTCTACAGCTTTTTTGATGCCACAATTTTCTTCTTTGATATGACTACAACCTACAAATTCACAAGAAGGTAAATATTCTATGAAATCTGTATAATAGTGTGATAATTCTATGCTTGGAATTTCCTCTATACTAAAGGTAGAAAAACCCGGCGTATCTGCGATATATCCCTCTTCTATGGGATATAGGGTAACTGCTGTAGTGGTATTTTTCCCTTTTTTATTTTTTTGGCTAATAGCACCTTCTTGTGTTTTCTTTTCTTGTAATAATGCATTTAATAATGTAGATTTTCCTACACCAGAATTTCCTGCAAAGGCAGTTACCTGTCCTTTCAAAATTTGTTTTAAAGTTTCAACTCCTTTTTCTTCCTTCGCATTTGTTGTAATTACTGTATAACCAATAGCTTCATAGATAGATTTTATTTCTTCCAACTTTTCTTTCCTATCTAAATCTATTTTGTTAATACATATTACAGAATTTATTTGTAAATAGTTGGCATAAGCTAGCTGTTTATCCAGTAACAACAAATCCGGTTTAGGCATTTTTAAAGAAAGAACAAATACTAACTGCGTTAGATTTGCCATTTTAGGTCTTTTGCAATAATTCTTCCTGTCCTCTACACCTACAATAACACCCAAATTTTCTTTTTGTCCGTTCTTCTGGCTCTATGAACACAAAATCTCCTACTACAATGCCACCTTCCAATTGTTTCATTTTTCCTCTTGCCTTGCATATATAGTTATCTCTCTCCACTTGCACTACATACTGGTCTGCAATATTTTGTACTACCCTACCTTTTTTCTGCATTTTTCTCCATTTTTCCTTCCCTGTCCCATTTAGGCCCTGACTTGAATGAGACATGTCACACAAATGTCAGGGATAAGTGGGACACCCTAATTTAAAAAGGGATATTTCTATCCCTTTTTATTTTTAGTCAAATGTATATTCTGTTGTAGTATTTAAATCAATCTGTTTTTCTGCTACCCTTACATCATCTACAAATACTTTTACTGTGATAATTCCTTTTCCAGTTGCTTGTCTGGTACTTACTTTGGTTTCGTTTTTATCTACTTTTTCATTAAAAATAGTATCTTCTCCTGATGTTACTTTTAATTGTACTTTTTTGTCATTATCACTAAGCTCTGCATTTACATTTTCCGTATAACCACCTGTTAAGGATTTTACATTTACATAGATATTAGCACTTTTGGTTTCTACTATTTGGTTGACAGTAATCACTACGGTTGTTCCTTCATCTACCACTTTTCCTACATCTACACTTTGTTTCAATACTACTCCATTGGTTTTGGTAGTATCTTCTTCGTAAACGACTTCTACTTTTAATCCTGCATCTGTTAATTCTTTACTTGCTGCTTCCTCTGTCTTATTTACTAAAGATGGCACGGAAACTTGTTTAATTCCTGTTCCTATACTTACATATACTTTAACGGTGTCTCCCGCATTTAAAGATGTATTTTCTGCTGGTTCTTGTCTAATAACAATACCCTCTTCTATTTTTTGACTTGTTTCTTCTACTCTCTCTACTTTCAATTTTGCATCTGTTAGCTTCTTTTCTGCATCTTCGTAAGTATCTCCTGCTACTTTTGGTACAGTTACTACTTCTACTCCTTTACTTACTACTAAAGAAATAACTGTATTTTCTTTTATAGTAAAGTTATTTTTGTAGGCTGGATCT
>OLGN01001671.1_pt1 | contig 11820 bp, 12 predicted proteins | sample 1605941 | NCBI WGS metagenome assembly OLGN01 (sample SAMN03283269) | human gut metagenome | biome: human-associated habitat; material: feces | host: Homo sapiens | place: USA | collected 2013
CCGGAATGCCTATACTGGGCAGGAAAATTCCTCTACGAACGTTATCAGCTTCCGATTTATATTACGGAAAATGGAATGTCCTGTCATGACAATGTGGAAGCAGATGGCAGTGTACATGATGCCAACCGTATCCAGTTCTTAGATGAGTACCTTGGCAATCTGCAGAAGGCGGCGGATGAAGGAGCAGAGATTGCCGGTTATTTCTTATGGACTTTTTTGGACAATTTCGAATGGCATGAGGGCTATTCCGAACGGTTCGGAATTATTTATGTGGACTTTGCAACCCAGCAGCGTTATGTAAAGGATTCAGCATTCTGGTATAAGAAAGTCATGGAAAGCAATGGAGCAGCGTTATCCTGCAACCAGCCGGATAGAAAAATCCGGATAGAGCGTGGTGCTGCAGAAGTAACAGGTGCAGGATTTAAGGTAGAGAGGGAAATGGATCTGCTGCTTTCTGACAGCACAGATGTCATTTATGTGGCATCCGGCAGCGGTTTAATTGGCAGCATCTGGGTAGATACCGGAGACAGACTTACGATACCGGAGGGCATCCGGAAGATGCATTGCAGTGGAAAAATGACACTGGTGCAGGCGTAAGATAATATTTTATAGAGAACTTTTTTTCAAGAGAAAATAGTTTACTGGAAGAAATAAAAAAGATCATCGTTTTACCATAATCGTGAAACGATGACCTTTTTGTGATTTGAACACAGCAAGACAAACTTCGATTTAGATTTCACCTGTAAAGTGTACCCTTTGTCAAGGACACTTTAAATTTATAAGCTGCTTTCATATTTTTAAACACGGACATAACCAGTAGATGGACCTGCACCAACTTTTGCGATATACCCACTCTTAACCAGATTCGTCAAAGTCCTTTCCACGGTAATTTTGCTTATATCAGGACAAAGCTCCATGATTTCTTTCTTTGTAATTTTGCCAACCTTGTTATCAATAACCGCTTTAATTCTATCAGGCTTAGAAAGACTCCGATGCTTCAAATGCTCTACACGGCTTTCGAATTCATTGTATGCTTTCAACATGATACCCAGATAATATTTAACAAAAGGCTCATAGCTGTTTTCTCCCTCATGCCAGCCAGTAGAACTTGCTTGAAGGGCTTCATAATATGTTTCTTTTGTCTTTTCAATCAGCATTTCCATACTGACATATTTTCCAACGATATATCCCGCCTTATAAAAAAGCAGTAAAGTGAGCAAACGGCTCATCCTACCATTTCCGTCATTGAAAGGATGGATGCACAGAAAGTCCAGAATGAACATGGGAATCAAAACCAGTTTATCAATGCGGTCAGCTTCCCATGCTTCAAGGAAGCGAGCGCAAAGTTCTTCCATTGCTTCATCAGTCTGAAATGCGGGAACTGGAATAAAACGTGCCTTCTGATGACCCTCGGCATCTGTTTCTGCAATTACATTATCGGAATTCTTATAACTTCCACCAGCAGCCCCCTGTGAATAGGAGTACAGATCTCAATGTAACTGCAAAATAATGTTCGGTCTTGGGTTGATATATTCATAACCTTCGTAAATTGTGGAAAGTACTTCACGATAACCAGCAATTTCCTGCTCAGATCGGTTGCGGGGTTCTGCTTTTTGACTTACCAATTCTTCCAAACGCTTATCGCTTGTAAATATACCTTCGATTCGGTTGGATGCTCCCGTACTCTGAATCAATGCAACTTCTAAGAGTGTTTTCAATTCATCTACATTGGCTTCGAGAAATAATTCCTGTTTGCCTTTATGTTCATGGATGCTGCTAACCATCTGAACAATTTCAGGTGTTAACAACTTCGCAGGACTTACAATAAAATCAAAGTCTCTCATAGGAATCTCCTTCATTTCAGATTTATCTCCATCATTCTATCATCAAATGATGGAGATCTCAATAGATTTGATGGAGATAGAATATCCATATACACAATAAATATCCTCATTTCATCCATATATTATATCGTTTTATGGATTGTTTTTTCATTAAAATTACACTATTTTTTCACTATTTTTCATTACTTCATCGTTTTCGCCAACGAATTGAGCAACGCCCGCCTCTCTGGATTCAGATTCTTTTTCTCATAAAATGCTTCTTTAAAAAGCTCTGCATTTTTCCTTTGGTCATCATCCGGAATATGAGAGTACGCATCCGTAATCATATTGACCTGTGCATGGCCGGAATCACCCTGTACTGCTTTGATATCAGATAATGGTACACACAAGCACGGAAAACACTTTATGCAAAATCTTCCACAGTAAAATCTATAAATAATCCGCAAAGGCAAAGGAAACCGACAGTTTACCATGTTTGGAATTATGGCAGTTCTTTTAGGAAGTGGAGATGCATTCCATCTGGTTCCCCGTGCAGTAGCGCTTTGTACAACTGGACTTGAGAACTTTACTGTACAGATGGGGTTAGGAAAGTGGATTACCTCTATCACTATGACTATCCTAAAATCATCCCCTCCTCAGAATTTGCAACAAGTTGTTGCAAATTTTCTATATCCTTTTATTTTACAGAAGTACTTATTTTTAACTTTTTTCCTTCAGATTTTTATATTGCAAAAATCATATCACCATCTGCAGTATATCCTCTATATGTTCTGCATAATAATCAGCCCCATTCAGTTCCCCTTTCTCACCATATCCATACAGGCATCCTATAAAAGGGCTTTTGCAGGACCTGGCACATTCCAGATCCTGTCTCCTGTCTCCGACTACCAGATAAGGGCCACTATATTCCCGGATGATTTCCTGCACAATTTCTGTCTTTGGACGGAATCTGTATGATTCACAGTCATAAAAACGGTCAAACCATCGTTCCATCCCAAATTCCTTCCAGTGTGCCTCACGATATGAAGCTTTACAGTTACTTAAGATCACAAGGTGATATCCCCGGTTCTTCAAAGCTGTTAGCATCTCCTCTGCTCCCGGATACCACACTGCCTTATGTTTCCTGATCTGTCTTATCATCAGATCTCCTACCATCGTGCTTGCCTGCTCTTTATAGCTCTGATCCAGTTCCGGCAAAAATGTATTCCACATCTCCTTACTGTTAAGTCCCAGCCAGCCGGCAATTTCCACCGAGCCTATCTCCCGTTCTTCGGTAACCTTCTGTTCTGTCAGCCACTGATAGGTTTCACGAAATGCCGGTTCATAGATTCCAAGGGTATGATGGATCGTTCCATCATAATCGAATATGATTGTTTTTGTCATCATTTATTTTCCTGTCTTTTAGAGCTGCTTCATCAGATTGACCATCTCAATCGCAGATAATGCACAATCATAGCCTTTATTTCCCGCTTTGCTTCCTGCACGCGCAATAGCCTGCTCGATATTTTCAGTCGTGATCACTCCGAATAAAACCGGGATTCCTGTTGCAAGTTCAACCTGTGCGATTCCCTTGGCAGATTCATTACACACCAGATCATAATGTGAAGTATCTCCACGGATGACAGCTCCAACGCAGATAATTGCATCATATTTTCCTGACTGTGCCATCTTCTGTGCTGTAATCGGAATCTCAAATGCTCCCGGTACCCATGCTGCAGTAATGTTCTCTTCTTCTACTCCATGTCTTACCAGTCCGTCGACTGCCCCTCCCAATAATTTATTCACAATAATTTCATTGAATCTCGCTGCCACGATACCAACCTTCATTCCCTCCGGTGCTACTACTTTTCCTTCTACTAAATTGATCTGTCTCATTTTTTCTTCCTCCTGATATTTGCTGTTTTTTATAAATTTATTTCTTTAAAAATATGACCCATCTTTTCCTGCTTCGTCTTCATATACTTCCGGTCATACTTTTGTGCCGGAATCTCCAGAGGTACTCTCTCATTGATCTTCAGTCCGAATTCGCCAAGTCCATAGACTTTATCCGGATTATTGGTCAGTAATCTTAATGATTTCACACCAAGGTCTGACAGTATCTGTGCCCCGACCCAGTACTCTCTGAGATCCGGTGCAAACCCTAACTTCACATTAGCCTCCACAGTATCGTATCCCTGCTCCTGAAGCGCATATGCTTTGATCTTATTGATCAGTCCGATTCCTCGGCCTTCTTGTCTCATATACAGAATGATTCCTCGGCCTTCTGCTTCTACCTGGCGCATCGCTGTCTGCAGCTGCAGGCCACAGTCACATCTGAGCGATCCGAATGCATCCCCTGTCAGACACTCCGAATGTACCCGGCAAAGCACATCCTCACCATCTCCCAGATCACCTTTTACCAGTGCCAGATGATGCTCTCCTGTAATATCATTGATATAACCATACATTTTAAAATCACCGTACTGCGTTGGGAGGTTTGCAACGGCTTCCTCCTTTACATGCTTTTCATGTATTCTTATATAATCCTGCAGATCACGGATCGTAATAAATGTAAGGTTATGCTCTTTTGCCATTTCCCATAGCTGTGATGTACGCATCATAGTTCCATCTTCTTTCATAACTTCACAGCACACGCCGCATTCTTTCAGTCCAGCAAGTCTCATAAGATCTGTTGTTGCCTCTGTATGGCCATTTCGTACCAAAACCCCGCCTTTTCTGGAAATAAGCGGAAACACATGTCCCGGTCTTCTGAAATCCTCCGGTTTTGACTGATCATCCACACACTTCATGATAGTATAGGAGCGCTCTTCCGCAGAGATACCTGTGGTTGTATCTGCGTGATCTACTGCCACGGTAAATGCTGTACTGTGATTGTCCGTGTTCTCCGCAACCATCGGCGGAAAGTTCAATCTCGCCGCAATTTCTGCACTCATCGGTGTACAGATAAGACCCTTTGCATAGGTCGCCATGAAATTAATATTTTCCCTGGTCGCAAACTCTGCCGCACATATCAGATCTCCCTCATTTTCTCTGTCCGGATCATCTGTGACCAGAACTATTTTTCCTTCCTTAAGATCCCTAAGTGCTTCTTCAATTGTGTTGTACTGATAATTTTGTGACATAGTGTATATCCTCCTGTTCTAAAACCCGAATTCTTCAAGAAACTCCATCGTAATTCCGGATTCTTTTTTCTCTTCTTCGTTTTTTCTGATGCCAAGCAGTTTTTCTACGTATTTTCCGATCACATCATTTTCCAGATTAACCAGATCCCCCGGCACCTTTTCCAAAAGAGTGGTTTCTTCTCCTGTATGTGGAATGACCGACACCTGAAAACCAGCTTCATCAACCCTTGCAACTGTCAGGCTGATCCCATCAATACAGACGGATCCTTTTTCCACGATCAGATGCAAAATCTGTGGCGATGTCTCAATTGATACCCAGATGGCATTTTCTTCCCGGAGCATGGAACGTATCACGCCAGTCCCATCAATATGACCGCTTACTATGTGTCCCCCGAACCTGCCGTCTGCAGCCATTGCACGTTCCAGGTTTACCTGGCTTCCGGCCTTGCAGCTGCCAAGACTGCTTCTTCTGATCGTCTCTGCCATCACATCGGCAGTAAATCCGTCCGGCTGAATCGACGTAACTGTCAGACACACACCATTCACAGCGATACTGTCACCGATCCTTGTCCCTTCCAGGACTTTCCGGGCTTTCACTGCCAGGATCCCTGATTCCCCTGTCAGCTGTATATAACGGACTTTTCCTTTCTCTTCTACGATTCCTGTAAACATGATTCCTCCTGTTTTTTATCACACACCTGACATTTTATCCGGATATCCTCACCGATCTGGCAGATATCTGTATATTTCAGTTCCACTGCTTCAGACGGCAGTTCAACTCCAATACCCTCTACCGGTGTCTTCCCAGCCACACCGCCAAACAGCTTTGGTGCCACAAAAGCCTGTACTTCCTTTACAATTCCAGCTCGCAGTGCACTGTCATTTAACGTACCTCCTCCCTCCAGGAGGATGCTGTCAATGCCTCTGTTTCCAAGATCTGCCATCAGCTTCTTAAGGTCTATCTGATTCTTTTCGTCGGGACAGTAAATGGTTTCAACTCCCATGGTATGTAATATTTTTATTTTCTCTTTTGCATTTTTCTGTTCTGCATAAGCCACGATCGTCCGGTACTTTTCCGCACTTTTTACAATCTGACTGCCCGGCGGGATCCTGAGCTTACTGTCACACACAATCCTGACAGGACTTTTCCAGCCTTCTACCCGGACGTTTAACATCGGATCATCTGCAAGCACAGTTCCAATACCAGCCATGATTCCCATGTACTGATGCCGCATATGCTGTACTTCTTTTCGTGCAGATTCTCCGGTGATCCATTTTGATGCTCCTGTTTTCGTTGCGATCTTCCCATCCAGTGTCATGGCATACTTCATTACCACATAAGGAGTCTTCGTAGTAATATAATGGAAAAACACCGGGTTCAGCTGATCACATTCTTCTCTCATAAAATCTTCAACTACTGTTACACCGGCTTCCCTTAACATCTGTACACCTTTTCCTGCCACTTTCGGATTCGGATCTCTGGAACCGATCACCACTTTTCTGATCTTCTGTTCAATGATCGCTTCCGTACATGGAGGTGTTTTACCATGATGACAGCAAGGCTCCAACGTGACATAAATCACCGCACCTTCTGCTGATTCTGTAAGAGAAGCAATTGCATTACGTTCCGCGTGAAGTTCTCCATACTTTTTATGATAGCCTTCCCCGATGATCTTTCCGTCTTTTACGATCACTGCCCCTACCATAGGATTGGGATTCGTCCAGCCTTCTCCTTTTTTGGCCAGTTGAATAGCCCGAAGCATATATTCCTGATCCGTCATTTCTATTCCTTCTTTCTTATTCCTGTTCTTTGCCTGGGCTACGCCGAGGCTTTTAAACATGTGCAATCGGATTCACAGACAAGTGAATGGTATAGTTATTTCGAAAACGATGTACCAGATACAAAAAAAGCCTGCAGAAATATCTGCAGGGTGGAATTGATCTGTTACATATGATTGATAAATGAATGTCTGATTTTCCTATATAAAAAGCTCTGAAATGGATCACCATCTCAGAGCTCTGATACTACATTCATTCATACAAAAAATCAACTGTACTATCATCTTCTTCCATCCAGACTGTACTGTCGGCCCCGGAATCTCACCGGATCATGCCTCTCGGCTCGCGGGCTTTACCGCCGGTGGGGAATCTCGCCCCGCCCTGAAGCATTATTTGGTTTTACAAAACTTACTATAGCACGTTACAGCAGTAATTGCAAGATTATTTTTTCGACAAACCCGTATGTTTATGCTATTCTTATATGGAGATATCAGAGTCCGCTTATTACCAGGCTGGTACAGATGGTTATTTCATTTAATCTGGCTTTAAGAAAGACGAGGAATTCAAAAACATGTTTCATAAATTTTTAAAATACATTTCCCAGAGTATTTCCGGAATGATCGGTGTCTCCGTCTACATTCTGGCAGATACCTTTTTTATCTCTTACAAATGCGGTGCAGATGGACTTGCTGCCCTGAATCTGATCCTGCCGGTGTTCGGTCTGGTCTTCGCAATCGGTTCGATGATCGGAATCGGCTCCGCCACACGATACAATATCAGCACAGCCAAAGGTTCACCTTCGGACTACTATTTTACCCAGTCCATCTTCTGGTGTCTCATATGCAGCATTCCTTTTATGCTCACCGGAATCTTCATTCCGCATAAAGCACTTGCACTTTTAGGGGCAGATGCCGGGCTCATCCGGCTTGGACGTAATTATATGCGTATCGTCCTGCTCTTTACCCCGTTTTTTATGTCAAACTATACCTTCACGGCATTTGCGAGAAATGACCATGCGACTTCTATCGCCATGATCGGTTCCATTTCCGGAAGCTTCTTTAATATTTTATTTGACTATATTTTCATGTTCCCTTTGAATCTTGGATTTCTGGGGGCTGCACTTGCAACCGCTCTTTCACCGGTTGTGACGATGCTGGTATGTTCGACACATTATCTTGGAAAGAATAACCATGTAGAGTTTCACTGGCGCAAGCCCTCTCTTCGCCGGATCATTGGATGCTGCCAGCTTGGTGTTTCTTCATTTTTTGCTGAAATTTCTTCCGAAAGGGCGTTTTTTCGCTTGCCAGCTCTGAATGTTTTGGGTATACCTCCCTTCCATGCCGAAGTGGTGGAATTGGTAGACACGCTAGGTTCAGGGTCTAGTTCTCGCAAGGGAGTGGGAGTTCGAGTCTCCCCTTCGGCACCACAAATTTAAAAAGGCCGGAATTTCTGAAAAATCAGAATTCCGGTCTTTTTGTTTGTTTTTTCCGAGAATTGCCTCGATTTGAAAATTTACCAACAGGTTTCGGCAGGATTCGTTAGATAACGGCGGCAACTTCTATGCACTTGGTGCAGAAAAATTTGTCCAGACTCAGACGTGATCACCTACTCAATCTCAGCGTCCATGAGCTTGAGATCATTTCACTCCATCACGTTTGATTTTTACCTTTTCTATTTCTCCCTCCCGTTTGTAGCCAATCGTAGAAGATGTATAGCATATTTATCCGGAATTGAATTTTTAACCGCGTCCCTCTTTAGCTGTTCAGGATTATTTTCATGGTACTCAAAACCATCAACTTCTATAATAAGAGTACATTTTTTGTCTTGCTTATTATATATAACAAAATCAATAGAAGCTCCGTTGTTGACAAAGTCGGCCTCACGAGTATCAAGTCTGCTTGTTTCCCTGATTATATTGCGCAACATGACTTGCTCAGCTATATCGTAGTGAGAATAATTTGGCTCTTGAAGAATCTCTTTCAGAGCCGTAAAGATGATATTTTCTGACATAAATCTAGATCTATACAGTAGTTTTGACTTCAACGTATCAAGTTTATTCGAGTAATTTTTATACAGCAAGTCAAAAACGGAAACAATTTGGCTATTGATTATGTGTTCATCTAACGTATTATATTGAATATACCTCAACAGTTCATGTACATGATGTCCATTTTTCTGGAATAATTCATTGTCCGTTACCAATACGAATTGCTTCCGTGCTCGTGAAACACCCACATTGACCAGGCACGCTTCATCTACAAAGCCGCCCCCTTTTTCCGCGCTCCACGAACTATCCAAAACAGTACTCATGATTATTACATCATGCTCACGCCCTTGAAATTTATGAACGGTTGCTGACCCAAAAATATATTTCAACCAGCACTTCTCCCTGATCGAGGGCAGTCTTGCCTTGCGGACACCGTGTCGCGCCGTGCGCGGAGGGCAGTAGTCCTGGCCCTCGCTTCCCCGCAGTTTTAGGTCCGCAGCGTTTCGGGCATTTTTCTCGCCGCCTCCTTTCTCTCCTCTTTGTTTCCGCATTTCGTGTTGAGTTGCCGCTGTCTTTCTCGCCCATTCTTGACAGTGGGGGCATATCGGGTATGTTTGTAACCATTATCCTTGGGCGGGTATCGTAATCCGCCGTAAAAGTGCAACTAACCCGAAATCACAGTGGTTTTCATATGCAGCGAAGAAAATTTTTACAGCTTGCCGGACTGGCCGGTATGGCCGGTCTGGGGCTTGCCGCGCCGGTCCAAGGCGGCGTACCTGCCTCGGAGCAGGGGCGCGGCCCCCGTTACGGCATGCTTATTGACCTGAAAAAATGTGTGGGCTGCCAGGCCTGCACCGTATCCTGTTGCATGGAGAATGCCGTGCCGCCGGGTGCGTTCCGGACCAGCGTGGGAGAGTACGCGCTCAGGCCGCAAGGGGAAGAGCGCATGTATATCGCGCCGTTGCCGCGCCTGTGCAATCACTGCAAAGAACCGGCCTGTCTGCCGGTGTGTCCGGTCAAAGCCACGTACCAACACGACAACGGCATTGTGGTCATTGACGCTTCCGCCTGTATCGGCTGCGGTTTCTGCGTGCAGGCTTGCCCCTATGACGCGCGCTTTCTGAACCGCCAGACCCGCACGGCTGACAAATGCACGTTCTGCGCCCATCGCCTGGAAGCCGGGCTGCTGCCTGTCTGTGTGGAAAGCTGCGTGGGCGGCGCGCGCCTGTTCGGCGATCTCAACGCGCCCGACAGTCTGATCCGGCGCACGCTGGACGCCCATAAGGATGCGCTGAAGGTGCTCTATCCGGAAAAGGGCACGGAGCCCTTTGTGTTTTATCTGCATCTTGACGACGTTTTTGTTGCCGCGGACAACGTGGCGACCCCCATGTCGCCGCGCTTGCCGCAGCAGGAGGAAAGCCATGCCTAGTTTCATGGAGCTTTCCAATATCGCGCCGCCGGAAGTCTGGGGCGTCTGGGAGCCGCTGGCGTTTTTCTTTCTGACTGCCGGGGCGGCGGCTGCCATCCTGGCCTGCGCGGCCCTCTGGCGGCGCGCGTCCGCCGGAGCGGGGCGCTTGTTCGGCGTGGTTGCGCTGGCCTCGGGCCTTGCCGGCCAAGCCTGCCTGCTGATGGGCCTGGAACAACCCTTGCGCGCCTATGAGCTGTATCTCCGTCCGCATTTCATTTCCTGGACGGCCTGGGGCGGCTTTCTGATTCCGCTGTGCCTGCTGTGCACCGCGCCCCTGGTCTGGCCGCGCCGGAAAGGACGCGTGCATCCTCTCTGGTTTCTGCCCGCCATCGGGGCGGCCTGCGCCGTTTTCATCTATGCGGACAGCGAGATCATGGATTGCGTGGGCCGTGTGCTCTGGGCGCGGCCTCTGCTGCCCATGGGTTTCATTCTCGCGGGCTTGAGCGCGGCCTTTGGTTTCGCCTGTCTTATGGCGCCGCGCACGGATGGCGCCTTTTCCCTGCTGCCCTGGGCCAGCGCGGCAGCCGCCTTTGTCTGCGCGCTGGCGGCTCTGGCCTTTCGCGTGCCCGAGGGTTTTGCCCAATTCGCCACATACTGGTGGCACGCGCCTGAAACCATCTGCCTGATCGCCGCCGTCATCGCCGCAATCCGCCCCCGCCGCTGGTTCCGCCTGACCGGAGCCATGACCTGTGTGAGCGCCTTCATGGTCTTCTGGAAAATCATCCATATGGGACAAGCCTTCGGCAGAAATGCGTCCACGTTTTCCGATGGGGCGGCTTTTCTGGATATTGTTTCTCCCGGTTCCCTGCTGATTCTGGCAGGCGGCGCCGGTCTCTGGCTGGCGCTGGCCTTGCTGCTTTCCATGCTTTTTCCCTGGAATGCGGCGAAAGAACCCGCCTGAGCCGACTTGGGCTTTTTAACTTTGAAAGGCTCTAACGCCGTACATGGTGCGGCGCGCCGCAACGCGGCGAGGATTCAGCCGAAAAACATTGTTTTCGGCGGGATGAAACTTTGAAACTGCGCAGCCTTTCAAAGGTAATCTGTTCTGAGGGCTGAATCGCCAACGCGCCGGACGCATCTTCGGCGCAACAAGGTTGTAGAAATATGGATGACAAGAAACGGAATTTTTTGAAAAAAGGCGCGCTTGCCGCCGTGGGGCTGGGAGTTTTCGCCGCCGCCTCGCTGGATACGGCGCGGCGCATGGTGCGGGGCCTGCGCGAGGGCACAGCAGGCGTGCCTGTTGCCGACGCGGAAAACAAGAATTCCCTGGTTCCCGAATACCGGATGAATCCGGAAGGCCATGCCGTGCCGGTCAAGGGGCAGCGCGTGGCTTTCAACCAGTGCTGGGGCTGCACCACCTTCTGCGGCGTGCGCCTGCATATCGACGAGGCCACGGACCGTGTGGTGCGGGCTGCGGGCAATCCTTACAATCCCTTGTCCACCAGTCATCAGCTGCCCATGAGCACGCCCGTGAGCGAGGCTTTGGCCGCGCTCTCCGCGCGCGGCGACAGCAGCTACGCGCAGCGGGCCACGGTCTGCGGGCGCGGGGCGGCTATGCTGGAGGCCAACAGCAACCCTTTCCGGATCACCCGCTGCCTGAAGCGCGCGGGCAAGCGCGGC
>OLGN01001675.1_pt1 | contig 11773 bp, 15 predicted proteins | sample 1605941 | NCBI WGS metagenome assembly OLGN01 (sample SAMN03283269) | human gut metagenome | biome: human-associated habitat; material: feces | host: Homo sapiens | place: USA | collected 2013
CGCTGGTGGGACTGTTCAACTTTACCGAGTACCCGGCAGGGGCCAGTCTGGACGCGCTGGGCGGTAAGTATCACACCCCGGAGGGCACTTCCGTCTGGCTGGCGGATGTGGAGCTGGAGCCGTATCAGGCGCTGCTGGTAAAAAATAAATAAGCAAAACGAGCCATCAGGCTCTGATATGCTACCCCTAGAGTAGACAGAGTAAAAACAAAACTCTGAATACTTTTGGGGGTATTTTCATGTCAAGGAAGAATAAAAACTATCCAGCAGAATTGAAATATCAGGCAGTAGCAGATTATCTGAGCGGTGCAGGTTCGCTTCGGGCTATCAGTAAAAAGTACAAAATCGGGAACAAAAAGCGACTTCAAGACTGGATAAAGTTGTATAATAGTCATAAGGAACTGAAATGTTACACAGGAGGCAGCCGTATGACCAAAGGAAGAGATACAACTTACGAGGAACGAATCGCGCTCGTTCATGAGTGCATTGAGAATGACTACAACTACACCGGGATTGCGCAGAAATACAAAGTCGGTTATCAGCAGATCTACACATGGGTGCAGAAGTACAAGAAGGATGGAGAAGAGGGGTTGAAAGACCGGCGAGGACGGCACAAGAAAGATTACAAGCCGCAGACGGAAGAGGAACGGTTGAAGCTGGAAGTAGCAACTTTGAAGCGGCAGCTTTATCTGTCACAAATGGAGATTGACGTGCTAAAAAAATTACAGGAGCTGGAGAGGGGGAATCGCTGAGCCTGACCAGACTGCTGCTTCGTTATCGGACGGTAAAGGAACTGCATGAGGAAAAAGGCTATACTGTCCGTGACCTCTGCCCACTGGTACATATTGCTCGTTCATCTTATTACAAATGGCTAAAGCATCCCAAAAGCAGCCATGAGCTCGAAAACGAGAAGATTTCAACGGCAATTCAAGAGATTTATAAAGAGCATCCGGACAAAGGGCACCGCCGCATCCGGGATGATCTGGAAAAGGACTATGATATCCGAACCAGCAACAAACGTGTTCTGAATCTCTGCCGTGTGCTTCATATCCAGTTAATCGTGAAGTTCAGAAAACAGGGTTGTACCAGAAATGCTTCTGACCCGCAGGTAACAGCACAGAATCGTCTGCACCGGGAATTCTGGGCGGGGCATCCCAACGAAAAGTGGCTGACCGATGTAACGGAGTTCAAGTGGTATGAAGGTCCAATTATCCACAAGCTCTATCTGAGTGAGATTCTCGATTTGTGTGACCGGAGAATCGTCAGCTATGTTATTCGTGACCGAAATGACAACAAGCTGGTTTTTGACACGCTTGATAAAGCTGTTCTGGAAAATCCGAATGCACACCCGCTGTTCCACAGCGACCGTGGATTCCAGTACACCAGCAGAACCTTCCACAAGAAACTGCTGGATGCCGGGATGTCACAGAGTATCAGGAATTGCGGATACCGGCAGACGCAGACTCCCAGCGGCAGCTTCTGCGTGGCTTGCTGAATATCCGTGAACCACGGCGTATCGGCGCAGACTTTCTGCAAATACAGGATGAGTACCGTTCCTGTCTGGAGCTGGCGGCAGAGAACGGGCTGGAAAGTGTGGCGTTCTGCTGCATTTCCACGGGAGAGTTTCATTTTCCCAACCAGCTTGCCGCCGAAATTGGAGAACATCCCAATAATTGTGTAAACCTCCGGAGAGGTGTAAAATAGAAGCATCAGGATGGAGGAAAAGATATGTCTCGAAAGAATCGAAGCCCCGAAGAAAAAGCCCGTAGAGCAAAGATCCGTGAACTGCTGCAGATGGCAAACATCGGCAGCATGCAGCAGTGGACGAGCAGGCCGCTCTGGACGCTTTGGAGACTTTCGCGCAGAACTGGGACAACAAATATCCCAAGATCGCAAAGTCGTGGCGGGAAAACTGGGCCAACCTCAGCACCTACTTCAAATATCCTCAGGAAGTCCGCCGTCTGATCTATACCACGAACACGATCGAAGGATTCAATCGGCAGCTGCGGAAGGTCACAAAATCCAAGAGCGTTTTCCCGACAGACGACAGTCTGCTGAAAATGCTGTATCTGGCGATGATGGATATTACAAAAAAGTGGACGGGTCGGCGGCAGGACTGGAGCCGCATCCATGCGCAGTTGTCCATCTATTTCGCTGAGCGTATGCCGGATTAACACCCGCTGCGGAGGAATGTCAAGGGTATATGAACGGCTTCGCCGCCCTTGACATTCCCCCTTGCCGGCGTTATGTTGTTGTTAAGGCGACAGCCGGTTTCGCCGTCTGCCGCCTCATATTAAAATTGCTCTTGTTTTATAGCTGTCTGGACTCTACACAAAATTTGGGAAAGACCCCGAAATTGCGGTGCAGACCGTCAAAGAGTTTCTCAAAAAGCAAACCAGTGTAAAGAAGGTAATCTTCAATGTTTTCAAAGATATGGACAAAAAATCTACGAACAACTGCTCCGAACCGATTGATACCCTGCGGCAGGTCCTGAACCATGCCGACGCAGTGGTTATCGGTGCAGGCTCTGGGCTTTCTACCTCGGCAGGTTTTACCTATGGACGGGGAACGGTTTGAAGAATACTTTTCCGATTTTGCAGCAAAGTATGGCATCCGGGATATGTACTCCGGCGGCTTTTATCCATATTCTTCGCTGGAAGAACACTGGGCTTACTGGTGGAGCCGCTATATTTACATCAACCGCTATATGGATGCTCCAAAGCCGGTCTACGATGACCTTTTGAAGTTGGTGCAGGACAAGGATTACTTTGCCATCACCACAAATGTTGACCACTGCTTTCAGAAAGCAGGCTTTGACAAAAAACGTCTGTTCTATACGCAGGGGGATTACGGTCTGTTCCAGTGCTCCGAACCCTGCTGTCGGGAGACCCTTGATAACGAATCCATCATCCGGCAGATGGTCGAAGTGCAAGGGTATCAGATCATGCCGGACGGCTCCTTGAGCACACCGAAGTCCACACCGCTCAAGACAAAGATCCCATCGGAGCTTGTGCCCCATTGCCCACACTGCGGCAAGCCAATGAGCATGAATCTGCGTGCTGACGATACCTTTGTAGAGGACGAGGAATGGCACCGTGCGGCAGAGCGATACAGTGAATTTCTGCGCCGTCATGAGGGGCAGAACACTCTCTTTTTGGAAATTGGCGTTGGCTACAACACCCCGGTCATCATTAAGTATCCGTTCTGGCGGATGACCGCTAAAAATCCAAACGCATTCTACGCCTGCATCAATCAGGGACAGGCCGTTTGCCCGCCGGAGAGCCAGCGGCAGTCTGTCTGCATCCATGCAGATATCGAAGCAGTTATAGCGCAACTGGGAGCCGAATGAAGGGCGGTATCTTCCAGTAAAAACCGCTTTACGTATCGATCAAGCTTTGTCAAGAGGGCTGGCAGCGTCCAGCCCTCTCTCTTTTTATAAGCACAACAAAGCCTGAAACTTCTTGATGTACCGAGAAGTTTCAGGCTTTTTCTTTTGACGAATTTCCAGCGAAAACTACGCCATACGCCAATTTTACGCCAAACGATGCAGGATTTTGTGCAGAGCAAAAAGAGCGTTGTTCGCATTTAGCGTAAAATTGGAGCGTGTGGTGGATGGGTGCAGACCTGCAAAGGGCTGCGTCAAGAAGTGGCTTTATGTATTTGCAAACGGACAGCCGGAACTTTCCACCGCAGAAGAAGTAAATGTGAAAAACATGGAGGTTTCCTTATGAACAAACTGCTTTCCTGCCACTATAACATGGACACCAACTGGGTGGAAGCCCGGTTCGAGGATGGCACTACCCTTGCCATCGACTGCATCGCTGTTGAGGACAAATACGGAAACACCCCGGCACAGCGGGCAGAGCTGGACTGGCTGCTCTACAACAAGCCCTTGGAGTATGCACAGCTTGTGCTGGGTGGGGAGATTGAGCACTACCTGTCACTTGGCTGTGACCATGGAAGAATGGAAGATTGATTGACAAGGTTCCATAACAGTTAACACTGCTTGCATTTGCCCCGCAATTTTTCAGAATGGAACGCCCCAAGGGCATCCGGTCTATACCCGGCAGATTTTTCATAAAGAATCTGCCGGGTATTTTTGTTTGTCATAAAGGAAGTCTTGCTTTTTATTGTAAAATTGGATACAATATAAAAAAGACATTTGCACGGAGGACTCTATGGAATATATCGGCATCCAGAAGAAAAACGGCGGTGTGGTGGAAGCCCTGCAGCAGGCCATTTTATCTGGGCAGATCCCGGCGGGCACTGAAATGACCCAGAACGAACTGGCAGAGAGTCTCGGTGTCTCTCGGATGCCGGTGCGGGAGGCCTTGATGATCCTTGAATATCAGGGGCTTATCATCCGCCTGCCCAACAATCGGATAAAAGCGGCAGATTTGACCGAAGAGACACTGCGCCAAATTCTGGCATTGGGGGCTCAGTTGGAACGGCAGGCTATGCGTGCGCTGCCGCAGGATGCGATGTTGGCAGGAAGCGAGATGCTGCAGCACCGTACCCTGCGGACCGTCCTGCCATATCCGCTGCATCGCAAGCTGCTGGAGAGCATCCAGGAGACCTACATTGCCTTTGCCGTGAGCGCACGTCCTACGCCGGTGAACGACCGGCTTGCCCGCCTGCTGATGCTGGACCGTCAGGGCTCCCCTGATGTGCCGGATGCATGGAACGCCTATGAAGAAGAACTGCTGCATCTGATTTTAACGATAAGGAGTCAATATGCTGGGACTGAAACCCATTAAGCTGCTGCCTGCCCGCGAGCGGGTAGCTTCCGCTTTGCGGAAAGCCATTATCTCAAAAAGCATCCCGGAGGGCGCAGAACTCACGCTGGAAAACACCGCACAGGAACTGGGCGTGTCGGTCACGCCGGTGCGGGAGGCCTTTCAGATCCTTGCCCGTGACGGTCTGCTGGAAGTCAAGCAAAACAAGTGCGCCATTGTGCTGGGCGTAACGGAAAAAACGATTCGGGAGCACTACCAGCTGCGCGCTGCCTTGGAAGGGACGGCATGTATGCTCTGCTGCCAGAACAACGCTGACCTGTCCAAGATCAAAAACTGCGTGGATACTGCAGAGGAGGCTCTTTCTCATCAGCAGGCCGGAAATTATACTGACTACAACCAGTCCTTCCATTTTGAGATCTGGGAAGCTTCCGGCAATGAAAAAATGCGCAATCTTCTCTCGGAGCTGTGGAACGGTCTGTCCATTGGCGTGGAGATGAGCGAGTTGGACTATGCCCTCAACTCCCAGAGCGAGCATAAAAAAATCTATGCGGCGCTGGAAGCACGGGATGCGCTGGCCGCACGGGCTGAAATGGAAAAACACATCTACCGCAGCATGGACGATGCGCTGACCTATTATTTATAAGATCAAGGAGGACAAGACAGTGTATACCTGTGCGAACTGTACGGTTCTGGCCTGCGCCAACAACGAGCCGGAAAAGATGCCCAAAAACTGCCCTATGCGGAATGCTTCGGTGATGGAGGCCGCCCGCGCCGGCTACGATCTGCCCGAGAATCACGATTTCTACGTCAACTGTTCGGCTATTGAGGGGCTTGGCTACTGTCAATGGCCCCGCCTGAAGGAGACGGTGGAGTTCTGCAAGCGGATGGGCTACCACAAGCTGGGTCTTGCATTCTGCAAAGGTCTGCGGAAGGAAGCCCGCATCGTGGCCGACCTGCTCCGTGCGCAGGGGTTTGAGGTGGTGTCGGTCATCTGCAAGACCGGCGGCATCTCCAAAGAAGAAGTGGGCATCCCGGAAGAGGTCAAGATCCACCCCGGCGAATTTGAGGCCATGTGCAACCCCATCGCACAGGCAAAGCTTCTGAACGAACAACACACCGATTTCAACATTGAGGTCGGACTTTGTGTGGGACACGACTCGATGTTTTATAAGTATTCGGATGCCATGGTCACAACGCTTGTGGCCAAGGATCGCGTTCTGGCGCATAATCCCTGCGGTGCCATTTACTGTGCCGAGGGGTATTTCAAAAAGCGGCTGGAATAAAAGAAGGAAAAAACGTGCAATCTCCATCTGCTTTGGAGATCGCACGTTTTTTGCAGAAGGCGGCGGAGGAAGATTTTCTTGTATCCTACTGTTTGTCTGGCGTGCACAAAAATTGGTACATAATCCGTGCAATGCGACAAAACTCGAAAAAAGGGATTGACAAATCTCTGTTTCGGGTGTATTCTCGTGTCGTCAAGTGGATACATTATCACAGATTAAATATAAAAATTGAAAAAAGACGCTGCCGAGATTCCCGGAATTCTAAGGTTCCGGGCAAATCCTTCCAGAACAAAGAAGGGCTGTGAGGGCACAGCACGGCGGCAAAGACTCTGCACAACGAGGTGCAGCTGGGGCGTTCCGAAAGTCAGGGTTGTTTTGCTCTGATAAAAATGGATACATTATATTTCATTAAAGGAGAATTCCCCGGTATGTCAGCAGCAACTATCACCCTACTCTTTCTTCTCTTCGCGGTCGTCATGTTCGTGTTTGAGAAGATCCCCCTCGGCGTAACGTCCATGATCGTCTGTATCGGTCTGGTCGTTACCGGCGTGCTGGATGTCAAGACCGCTTTTGCGGGCTTCATCGACAGCAACGTCATCCTGTTCGTCGCCATGTTCATTGTCGGCGGTGCACTGTTTGAAACAGGCATGGCCAACAAGATCGGCGGCATTGTTACCCACTTTGCCAAATCCGAGCGCAGCCTCATCGTGGCCATCATGGTCATCGTTGGCCTGATGAGCGGCGTGCTCTCCAACACCGGCACCGCCGCCGTCCTGATCCCCGTGGTCATCGGCATTGCGGCAAAGTCCGGCTATGCCCGCTCCAAGCTGCTGATGCCGCTGGTATTTGCAGCGGCCATGGGCGGCAACCTTTCCCTCATCGGCGCACCGGGCAACCTCATCGCCCAGAGCGCTCTGGGTGAGATCGGGATGTCCTTCGGCTTCTTCGAATACGCCATCGTGGGCCTGCCCATCCTCGCCGTCGGCATCCTCTTCTATGCCACCCTTGGCATGAAGCTGCTGCCCAATCACCCCGTCTCCGATGATGACTCCTTCGGCGGCGAGCAGGACTTCAGCAATGTTCCCAAGTGGAAACAGGTGCTCTCCTTTGTCATCCTCGTGCTCACTCTGCTGGGCATGATCTTTGAAAAGCAGATCGGAATCAAGCTCAACATCACCGGCTGTATCGGTGCGCTGGCTCTGATCCTCACCGGTGTCATCTCCGAGAAAGATGCCCTGAAGTCCATCGACCTCAAGACCATCTTCCTCTTCGGTGGCACACTGTCTCTGGCCTCTGCACTGGATAAGACCGGGGCAGGCGCAGAGATCGCAAACATTGTCATTGGTGCTCTGGGCGAGAATCCCTCTCCCTACGTCCTGACTCTGGTGGTTTTCCTGCTCTGCTGCGTCATGACCAACTTCATGTCCAACACCGCAACCACCGCCCTGATGGTTCCCATCTGCCTGAGCATCGCACAGGGCATGGGTGCCGACCCCCGCGCAGTCCTGATGGCTTGTGTCATCGGCGGCTCCTGCGCTTACGCAACGCCCATCGGTATGCCCGCCAATACCATGGTGGTTTCTGCCGGCGGGTACACCTTCAAGGATTATGCCAAGGCTGGCCTGCCCCTCATCCTCATCGCAACCGTCGTCAGCATGGTGATCCTTCCCATCGCATTTCCGTTCTTCCCGCAGTAAAGCGGACAGGAACGTTGAATATGAGTGAACCAACGCGCAAAATGTACCAAAGCTAAGGAGGCATTGGAATGAACAAACAGGAACAGGTGCAGCAGATGACGACCTATATGGCCAACTTTGTGAGCCATATCGCCAGGGTGCTGCCGGACGACATCATCAAAAAGCTGGATGAGCTGGGCGCACAGGAGGATGCTCCTTTGTCCAAGGTCATCTACGAGACCATGAAGCGCAACCAGAAGCTGGCCAAGGAGCTGAACCGCCCCAGCTGCCAAGACACCGGTGTGCTGCAGTTCTGGGTAAAGTGCGGCGTGGACTTCCCCCTCATCGGTGAGGTGGAGGGTCTGCTGAAGGAGGCTGTGGTCAAGTCTACCTTTGAAGCACCTCTGCGCCACAACAGTGTTGAGACCTTCGATGAGTTCAACACCGGTTTGAACGTGGGCAAGGGAACTCCCACCGTGTGGTGGGATATCATCCCGAACAGCGACAAGTGTGAGATCTACGCTTATATGGCAGGCGGCGGCTGCACCCTGCCGGGCAAGGCCATGGTTCTGATGCCCGGTGCAGGTTACGAAGGTGTGACTAAGTTCGTCATGGATGTCATGACCAGCTACGGCATCAATGCCTGCCCTCCGCTGCTGGTGGGCGTGGGCGTTGCCACCTCTGTTGAGACTGCCGCTCTGCTGTCCAAGAAGGCTCTGATGCGTCCTCTGGGCAGCCACAACGAGAACGAGCGCGCAGCCTATATGGAGAAGCTGCTGGAGGACGGCATCAACTCCATCGGCCTTGGTCCTCAGGGCATGGGCGGCAAGTACTCCGTCATGGGCGTGCACATTGAGAACACTGCCCGCCATCCTTCTGCCATTGGCGTTGCCGTCAACGTGGGCTGCTGGAGCCATCGCCGCGGCCACATCATTTTTGATAAAGACCTGAACTACACCATTGATACTCATTCGGGGGTGACTTTGTAATGCTGACCATCAAAGACGGAAAGAAAATTCTCACGACTCCGGTCTCCGCAGAAGACCTGAAGGACATCCATATCGGTGATGTCGTTTACCTGAACGGCGACCTGACCACCTGCCGTGACGTGGCGCACCGCCGCCTCGTGGAAGAGGGCCGCCCGCTGCCTGTGGACGTCAAGGACGCTGCCATTTTCCACGCCGGCCCCATCATTCGCCCTCTGGAGGATGACAAGTTCGAGATGGTGTCTGTGGGCCCCACCACCTCCATGCGTATGGAGAAGTTCGAGTATGAGTTCGTGCAGAAGTCCGGTGTCCGCGTCATCGTGGGCAAGGGCGGCATGGGCCCCAACACCGAGCGCGCCTGCAAGGAGTTCGGTGCCATCCACTGTGTTTTCCCTGCCGGTAACGCCGTTGTGGCTGCCACCGAGGTGGAGGAAATCGTCGAGGCCCAGTGGCGTGACCTCGGTATGCCGGAAACTCTGTGGCACTGCCATGTTAACGAGTTTGGCCCCCTGATCGTTTCCATCGACGCTGAGGGTCGCAACCTGTTTGAAGAGAACAAGGTCATCTTCAATCAGCGCAAGGATAAGGCCGTCGAGGAAATTTGCAAGCACGTTGGCTTCATCAAATAAGATCCAACTGCGAAGCCAGCGTTGCCTATACCCTGCGGAGAGCAACCATCCATCAAAAGCTTCTTCTCCTAAAATGAACTCACTATCACGTTAATTCTAACAACCATATTTGCTTTCACAGATCCAACAGACTTCTTATCATTTACTCCTATCTTCATTACCCTGCTTATCCTGCTTCTCCGCAAAACACCCCGGATGCTGTCTGCCATATCAGCATCCTGGGTGTTGCTATTTGCGGTCAAATATGTGCACGGAAAAAATGCAGATAAAGAAGATCTTGACCGTTCTTTTTGTTCTACACACCTTTGCCACTGCTTTGCATCTGCAAGGTGGAAGTAATCCACAGGAGGACAACCCAAATGAGCCCATTGGAGATCACACTGGTCATCCTGCTTGTAACGATCATCGCCTTTGTATCCGGTAAAGTCCCGTTCTCGGTCATTTCTACCGGCATCATTCTGGCGCTGATCCTCACCGGCATCAAGACCCCTGCCGAGGCCTTTGGCGGCTTCATCAACACGAACGTGGTCATGTTCGTAGCCATGTTCGTCATCGGTGCAGGGCTGACCAAAACGCCCCTGATTGACAAAGCCCAGAGTCTGGTCATCCGCTACAAGGACAATATGCGGATGCTGATTTTTCTTTCCTGTGTGGCAGGTGCGTTTCTGGGCGCCATCACCAGTGCCACCGCAACTGCCGCTATCATGATCCCGCTGCTGGTAGGCATTGCGAACGACATCGGCGTGAGCCGCAGCAAGCTGCTGTATCCTTCTATGGCCTGTGCCAACATTGCCACCCAGATGACCTTTCTCGGTCAGGGTGCTTCCAACATGGCATGGAACGATGTCATGATGCAGGCCGGCGCACCGACACCGCTGCACATCTGGGATTTCACCATTGCGCGCATCCCGATGCTGACCATTGCCATCCTGTACATGACCTTTGTTGGCTATAAGCTGATGCCGGATATTCCCAACGAGCAGTTTTCAGATGTAGCACATACGGCTTCTGAGAGCGAAAAACTCAGCCCCTTCAAGCGCAAACTGGCTGTCCTGATCGTTCTGGTCTCCATTGCAATGATGCTGCTGGAAAATGTCATTGGTGTCAAGATGTATCTCACTTCCTGCATCGGCGCTGCCGCTCTGGTGCTGACGGGTGTTCTGACCGAGAGGGAAGCCCTCAACTCCATCCACCAGCCGACCATTTTCCTGTTTGCCGGTGTGCTGGCTCTGTCGGACGCCATCCAGACCACCGGTGCAGGCGATGTGGTGGCAGACTGGATGATCCGCCTGCTGGGCGATACCACCAATCCGTACATCATTATGCTGGTGTTCTTCCTTGTTCCCTTCATTCTGACACAGGTCATGTCCAATCTGGCTACCCTGACCATCTTCATCCCACTGGTCACTTCCGCCTGTATCCGCATGGGCGTAGACCCCCGTGCTGCCGTGGTCGGCGTGATCACAGCCAGCTGTGTGTCCATCATGACCCCCATGGCAGCTCCCTGCCAGATCATGATCATCGAGCCGGGCGGATACACCTTGAAGGATTATCTCAAGTGTGGTACCCCGCTGGCGCTCATCCTCATTGTCGTGTCCGTATTTTCCTGCCGACACTTTATCCTTTTGCCTGATTCTATTTTCCCACCGCAGTAGTATCCGCAAACGGCATATCGTAAATATGCCGTTCTGTTCGGCGCTATTTTTGAAAACCGCAATAAAAGCAGCAGAAATTTTTGAGCATCTCATCATTCTGTCAAGAGGGCTGGCACCGTCCGGCCCTCTCTCTTTTTGCCAAAAGAATTTTTCGGAACTGAAAATGCAAAAAGCTGAGCACCTGTTTTTTCGCAGATGCTCAGCTTTGCTGTACTTTTTTCTCTGGATCTATGATGCGTTTTTCAACTTTTGGGCTGCTTCAGGTGCTCTTTGCTGAAGTTTTCAACGTCTTTCGCCCTCGATATTTTGCAACAGCCCCTTGCTCTGCTGAAAAGTTTTTCCGCTGAGGGCATTTTGAATGCTCCCGTCTCCGGCATTGCCGCGCAGCGGCACATCATTTTGTGCCCGGCGCAAACATCATTGCGCAGCACATCATTGCCGCAGGCACATCATTCTGAAACTGCACTCTGCAGTTTCAGCACACCGGCCTGCTCCAGACGCTTGCGCAGCAGTGCACCCACAACGCAGCTCACCACGATCTTGGCAAGGTCCAGCGCAATGAAGGGATACACGCAAACCGACAGCGCATAGCTCAGCTCACACTGCATCTGGAACACGAACCATGCAGTGCCCAGCACATAGCAGGCAGCATCGCCCAGCACAAGGCCGATGCCGGAGACTACGGGCTGGCCCTTGCTCTTTTCGATGAACAGACCGCCGATGAAGGCCAGCAGCAGATAGCCCACCAGATAGCCGCCGGTGGGGCCTGCCAGCTTGGCAATGCCTGCGCCGTAGCCGGAGAACACCGG
>OLGN01001687.1_pt1 | contig 11684 bp, 6 predicted proteins | sample 1605941 | NCBI WGS metagenome assembly OLGN01 (sample SAMN03283269) | human gut metagenome | biome: human-associated habitat; material: feces | host: Homo sapiens | place: USA | collected 2013
TGCACCACCCGTCCGGCATCCATCTTGTCCCCGCCAATATCGAGCTGTCGGCACTGGAGGTCACGCTGGTCAACACCATGAGCCGTGAAACGGTGCTGCGGCAATATCTGTCCACCGTGGCAGACCGCTACGATTACGCGCTCATCGACTGTATGCCCTCGCTGGGTATGCTGACGATCAATGCCCTGACCGCGGCGGACAGCGTGATTATCCCCGTGCAGGCGCAGTATCTTCCAGCCAAAGGGCTGGAGCAGCTTTTGCGAACCATCAGCCGCGTCAAGCGGCAGCTCAACCCAAAGCTGGAGGTGGACGGCATTGTACTGACGATGGTGGATAGCCGCACCACATTGGCGCGGGAGATCAACGCACTTGTCCGCAAGACCTATGGCGGTCATGTGTTCGCAAGCGAAATTCCCCGTTCCATCAAGGCGGCAGAGATCAGTGTGGAAAACAAAAGCATTTACGACCATGACCGCAGCGGCAAGGCGGCGCTGGCGTATGAAAATCTGACGAGGGAGGTGTTGAGCCTTGGCAAGCAAATTAAGCGGCATCGAACTGACCCGGTACGATGACCTGTTCAAAACGGATGCGGAGCGTGAGGCCGACCGACAGGAGCGGATTCAGATCGTTCCCGCAGCAGAAGTTTTCCCGTATTCTCGCCAGCCGTACACCATTGACCGGCCCACGCCTGATCTGGTGCGCCTCATGGACAGTATTGAGCACGTCGGCATCGCGGAGCCGCTGATCGTCCGCCCCCGTGAAATCGGCGGGTATGAGATCATTTCCGGTCACCGGCGCGATTACTGCGCGAAAGCTGTGGGATTGGATACCCGCCCGGTCATCGTCCGCAATTACAGCGATGAGGAAGCGGATATTTTGGTGGTAGACTACAACATCAACCGTGAGGACTTGCTGCCCAGCGAGAAAGCCAAAGCCTACAAGCTGAAGCTGGACGCCATGAAACGGCAGGGACAGCGGACTGATTTAACTTCTCGCCAACTTGGCACGAAGTTAAGAGCAGACGAGATTTTGGCAGAAAAAGCCGAGGACAGCGCGCGCCAAATTCAACGCTATGTGCGTCTGAATAAGCTGATTCCTCCGCTGTTGGACGCGGTGGACGCGGGAACGCTCAAATTCGTACCCGCAGCGGATTTTCTCTCCCACCTGTCCGAAAAAGAACAGACCTACCTTCTGCTGGTCATGGAGCGCGATGAGGTATCCCCGTCGCTGGGGCAGGCTCAGCGTCTCAAGCAGCTCAGCGGCGAGGGCAAGCTGGAAAACAACATCATCGACCTCATCATGCGGGAGGAAAAGCCGTTGGAGCGTAAGGTCACGATCCGCAACGACCGTCTGCAAAAATACTTCCCCGCCAGCTACACCCCGAAGCAGATGGAGGATGTCATCATCAAGCTGCTGGAGGGCTGGCACCGCAAGCGGCAGCAGGAGCAGAGCCGATGAAAAGAAAGCTGCCATTCAGAAATGACCTGCCGGAAACCTGTTTTTCCGTTCTGCCGTCCAGCGGTCAGCTTATTATCATCCGGTGCGGTGAGCGCGGCTATTATCCCTCCGAGTGGGACACCGGGAAACGCGAAGAAAACCGCGAGATCGCCAGCGGCCACAATGCGCGGCGCGGCATTACAGACATTCAGGAGGCCGCCATGCTGGCAGGCTCCATATTCGGCTGGAACACACCGGGCGCGAACCCGCAATGGTATCTGGACAACGCCAAATATATAAACTCCAACATCGTCCAAGGCCATATCAAAGACCCAATCATGAGCGTCTACTATCCCATCAACAGCTTTCTGCTGCGTTATGAGATTATGGGCAAGCAGCACTTTTATCTGCCCATGGACAAACTGCCGCAAGAGCTGATGGGCCAAAGGTCGCAGTTCATCATGCTGTCGGATCTGGTGTGCGGGCTTCCGGTCATGCCGGTGACAGCGACCTTTGCACAAAACGGGAGCTGCACCATCCAGTTAGAACAAGGCAGCTATGTAGTGGGTAAAATGGTCAATCAGGAATACCGTATTACAGCTCGCATTCGCGTCGGCAGCGCCGAGTTTGTCATGGGCGAATGTGAGAAAGCCCCTGCCCCCTTTGTCACATGGCAACGCAACTGTAAAAATGATGGCGACGGCCCGCCCAACTTCTTTTGGGGGCATTACCGCTCTGACCGTGCTTCTTGCATCGAGGACTTCTGTGAACGGGCCGGAAATGAGTACAAAAAGCAGAGAGATTATATAACGCAGCAAGAACACCAGCACACCACGCTGAAGAAAGAACAAGGTGAGGCCAGATGACGAACTATCAGAAACGAAAAGAAAAGAATGACGAATATCGCAGCAAAATCATGAGATTTACTTTCCAGCTTTCCCTTGGCGATGGAGAAGTCCGAGATTGGTTTGAACAGCAGCCCGAAAAGGGCGCGTATCTCAAAGACCTTATCTTGCGGGATAAAGCGGAGCGGCTTGGGTACAGGGAGCAGAAAAGCGCAGAACCCGACAAAGCCGGTGACTACGAGATCATACAGTCCATTCGTATGGGTGGGCGCGTTCTGCTTATGGGGTTCAATCCAAAGGACGAAACCTATATGACCTGCTATCAGCAGTACAATTTTCTCGGAGAAACAATGTATCCCGAAGCACTTGCCTGTAAGAGTTATCTGGAAATTGCAGAAACCTTTTTGAATCGCTTGCAGGCACAGGTCGAAAAAGTCAAAGCATTCCGTGCGGCCCGAAATGTCCCCTATGCCGTTTTAGGCGCGGAGGCTTGCCTTCCTCCATCAGAGGAATCTCTGCAAGGCAAGCTGATCGTTCTCCGCCCCACCAGCCTTGCACCGGAATACCGCACGGCAGACTGTCAACTCGGCTTCGCGCTGAGTGGATTTGGCTGCACACCCGACGCACGCGGGCGTGCGGTTTACTTCGAGGAATTGTATTCCGGTGAACGATGCCGGTGGGACATTACCGATGTCCTCGGCGTTGCCGATCATAACAAGCTGCCCGAATGGGCTAAGGAAAGACTGGCGGAATACGAAAAGAAGCGTACCACGCCGAAAAAAGAAAGAGGTGCAGCACGATGATTGACCGTGAGCCGGTAGACATTATGGGCGTTATCGCCTTTCCAAACCCCAACAAGGATGAGCGCGTGATCCGCTTCATCGACAGCGAATACCACACGCTCTTTACCATCAAGGACGGGGAAAGCATCGTCATTACCCGCTTTGACGGTGAAAAGATGGTTTTGCCCTGTAAGTACATTGACGATTGCCATGTCTGCGTCGGCAACTCCGCCTATCATATTTGCGAGTTTGCGGAAATGCAGGAATGCAACGGAAACACCTATGTTCCCAGCGCGCCGAAAATCAGCGGCGAGATCGGCACCTATGAAATCTACCAAATCCCTGCAATCGCTGATGTAGACTACTGTTTCCGGCCTTATGCAGAGGCAAAGGGAAAACTCCAGAGCGCTGATTATCGGCGTTCTTACGCCGGTATGTACGCAAAGGAAAATTCGCTGGAGCATCTTTGGACAAAGCACAACAGCGACCACCGCCCCTTTGCCCGTCGGATGCGTTCCCTGTCCGTAAGCGATGTGGTGGTACTGACACAGGCCGGAAAGAAAACCGCCTACTACACGGATAGCGTTGGTTTCAAGGAAGTGCCGGAGTTTCTGACGCAGAAGCATCAGGAGAAAAATAAGCATAGAGAGCGAGGAATCGAGCGATGAAGCGGTTTTATGTGTTCAGGGACGGTACGATGGAGGGCAGCGCCGCGTCGAGAGTAGCCGCGCTGGATATGATCCGCCAGCTTCAGAAGCGGGAGACACACCCGTTTTTGCGCTCATCGTTCAGCATGATCGAGGGCGAGGAAGAGTTTATTCCCTATCCTTCGATGAAAAAAGAAAAAGCAAAAAATCAGAAAGAACGAGGTGAAGCACGGTGAGCCAGTATGACGCCAGCAAGCAGAACTATCAGGAGGTCGCGATTTTTGACCGACCGGCATTGTTTACGGAATGCCGCATTGACCGAACCACCGTGCCGGAGGATGTATATCGCTACGAGCTGCGCCACGGGGATGAGGATTGGGGGGAACCGAGGGAGTTGGCCCGAGGTCTCATGGTCAACTTCTATGGCACCGTTCTCACCCGCGAGCCGTTCCAGCTTCCCATTGATGGGTGGATTCCAATGGAGAATGACAGCCTTTCCTTTCAGGATGGCGGATGCCACACCCTTGCGGAATTTCAGCAGAAATATCCCGCCAGTGATAAGGAGGTCATTGACTTTTACAGCGTCAATGAGCCTGCACTGCACGCTCTCTATTTCTCCCGCAGTGAGGAACAGGACAAGACCGTAGGTTGCGTGGGTCACCTGCGGGGTGATTTTGGCAGCGGCAAGCAGTTTTACACAACATGGTGGCCCCACCAGCAAGACGCGCTGAATACGCTGGAGTTTAAGGCCGATATTGACCGTACCATAAACTGGCTGCGGGAGCAGCCGGACTCCCCGCTGCGGGACTTCGACAGCATGAACCGCTACTGCAACCGGTATGAGCATATCTGCGCCATCAAGGGTGCGTTGCTTCCCTCTTGCGGATTCATGGTGAAAACAAAGCGGTATGTGTATATGCTCCGCTGTACGCCAGTTAAAGGTGATTACCAGTTTTATATTTATTGCTATCAGCGGAAGCCATTTGAAAAGGCCCAAAAAGAACAGCAAAAGAATGACCGGTTTGCAGTAAAAAAGCGGGCGGAGCCGGAGAGATAGGAGGTGCCAACTTGCCTACCAAATTTCAGCTCATCACAGAGCTATATGACCAGACTGTGCAGAGCGTTACAGGCAGCTATCAAAGCTGGACGGGCTTTCTCCGCGCCGCCTGCTACAATTACAAATGTCCCTTTGATGATCAAATTCTGATCTACGCCCAGCGCCCGGACGCCACGGCGGTCCTTGAGATGGAGCGCTGGAACCGTCAGTTTGGCCGCTGGGTCAATCGTGGGGCCAAGAGCATCGCCGTATTTGGCGATGACGGGCAAAACTGTCTGAAGCTCTATTTTGATGTTTCGGACACCCATGCCTCCCGCTTTTCTCGTCCGCTGCCCATCTGGACGATGCACCCGGCCTTTGAACCGGAGGTCATCGAAACGCTGGAGGCCACCTTCGGCAACCTTGCCGAAAAAGAAAATCTGGCGGATGCGGTGCGCTCCGCCTGCCACAACGCCGTGGCGGACAACTTCACGGACTACCTGCAAGACCTGCGCGACTGCCGCGAGGACAGCCTGCTGGAGGAACTGGACGACCTCAATTTAGAGGCGTTCTACCGGGGCGCGCTGGAGGTCAGCGTGGCGTATATGCTGATGACCCGGCTGGGCCTGCGGGCGGACGATTATTTCACCGCTGACGAATTCGCCCATGTTTACGAATTCAACACACCGCCTACGATCAACGCCCTGGGCATCGCTACCAGCGACATTGCGGAGATGGGCCTGCGGGAGATCAGCCGCACAGTCATGCAGGCCCAGCGGGATCAGTTTTTTGCAAACCGTGAAAAAAGCAGATATGATGACCACACAGAACAACACGAAACACCCCATGAAAGGAGCAAACAGCATGGAGGTCACTTACAGGATGCAGAACGGCTATCAGGTGCCGAATTTGATGATGCCGCAGGCACCGGAGGTGCATCTGGGCAAGTACGCGGAGCTGCGGAGGGAGTACCTGAAGAAGCGCCGCAGAGTGCTTTACACCAACCTCAAGACCAGCGGCAAGTTGACGGAGCATCTGGCAGAGATCGAGCAGACCGCGCGGAAGATGGTGGAGCAGACCGTGGCGCAGATGGCACAGAACGAGGGCGTGACGGAGGAGCTGAAAGCGACCGATCCCCTGCGCTGGACGGGCCTGATGAACAATCTCCGGCACAGCGCGGAGGAACTGGTGCTCAGCGACCTGATTTACAGTTAACAACTAAAGAACCCACAGAGGCAGGAAGTGATGAGCTTCCTGCCTTTGTCGATCACAGCGGGGATTATGTGCTGCTGGACCGTTTGCGCGCTGACTGTGACTACTTCCTCGGCGCTGGTGGCCGGAGTGAAAAGCATTTGTGGGCAGGCAATGTCCACGCGCAGATCAAAAAAATGCGGGAATTGTGTGATGCCCTCCCGGAAAAACCGGAATGGCTGACCGCAGAAGCCATTGACCGATATGCCGCGCAGATGGCCGCACCCTATCAGGTCGCTGCCTATCACCATTTTGAAAACGGCTTTGACGATAAGCTGGACTATCAAACGCTGGAAGAAGCGGAGGCTGCGGCACAGGGCTATGTTGCCGGTACGATGGAGGAAGACGGCTTTGCCTATGACGGCGCTGCCGTGTATGACGCCGAAACACGCCAGTGCCTCCGCGTCTACGGTGATTACCCGGACGAAAAGGCACAGGAGCAGGCAGCAGCCTTTGCGCTGGAGCATGACACCGCACAGCAAAATACCGCAGAGCTGCCCGCCTTTCTGGATATGCACCTCATTGAAGCGAATCTACTGGACGACGGCGGGCGCAAGCACAAGCGGCAGGAGATCTTTGAATACTTTCAGGCGCACAAGAATCTTGCGGAACGGACGGAATTTCTCAAAAACAGCTACAACGATATATGGGTGGAGGTACTGACCGACGGTGTTCGGTCGGGCTACCACGCCGAGAAAGACGGACTTTTGATGTGGGAGGGCAGCTACCTCTCCCGCACCTCAGAGTCCGTTTTTTCATGGTCGGTCATCACCGAGATGACCGAGGGGCTGATCGAGCGCGGCGAGTACAAGATCAAGCTGGGCCTGCAAAATGCCCCAATCGTCGCAGAGCAGCTTGCCCTGTTCGACATGGGCGGCGACGCTCCGGTGTACGAGGCTCCGGCAGATGCGCCCTCCGGCATTCTGGCCCCGGCCCGCACGGTGCCGCAGGAGGTCATTGATCTGGCGCTCTGCACGGGCGGCAATGAACCCAACAGTGCGGAGCGCATCGCCTTATTTTATATGCGGGAGCGGCCAGAGCAGGAAAATGAAGAGTTCCTGCGCCGGGAGTTCGGTAGGGCGAACGGGCGCGGCATTGAATACGAAGGCCGCAAATACGCCGTGTGGTTTCTGGAGGACGGCATCCACCTCGCCCAAGGCGACAGCGTCCGCACCGGATACAGCAAAACCGTGGTCTCATGGGAACAGGCATCGGCTCGCATTCTGGAGCTGCTGGAGGCGGGAACTTATCTCTCCGCGTCCGAGCTGGCGCAGGCCCCGGACAAGGTGCTGCACGAAGCGATGGACGCGCTTCTGATGACGGCCCGTGACCTGAATGAAGAAGGCCGCGGGCAGGGCCTTTTCCCACAGACATTGGCGATCCACGACCAGCACAAGGGCTACCCTGAACTGGACGAGGATATGGTGGCGTTCGCAAAGGCAGAGGGTGGTCTGCAAACGCTGGCGCAGGAATATCATGCCTTCCTTGACGCTTATGCCGCGGCCCCGGACATTATGCGTTTCCGCATCAGCGGCTATAACACCCACCGCATCGGTGTTGTGCTGGACGGTCTGCCCTACCCAGAGCGGCACTTTAACGCCCAGCCTGATTTCCTGCGCCAATGCAAAATGTTCATCACGCAGGACGAGATCGACGGTTTTTTCCTCTGCGACCATCTGGATAGCCGACTGGCCGTATATTCTCACTTCTGCTATCCTCACACGCCGGAGGAACATCAGAAATTCATTAAGGGCAGCTTTGGTGAGTACAGTGGCGGTGGCCGTGCCGGATACCAGCACACGAAAACATCAAAAGGGCTGGAGTATGAGCGCGACTATAATTTCAAGAAATATGATACCAGCCATCTGACGATCCCCAATGTGGTCAAGGAGTATGAGCGCCTGATCGCGCAGAAACGATTCCCCGGCGAGGATGCCATCGCAAAGATCCCGGAATATGAGCGTGGGCAGTTGGCTCGAACCGTCTATAACGGTTTTTACAATGCGCCGGACGATGTTCCGCGTCCCTATCCCAAGGGTGCGGACTTTTATGATGCCGTTCCCATCATTGAAAAGCAGCTTCAGGACAAGGCCAAAGCTGCGGATATGCTGGCGGCGCTGACCTCTCGGTTGGATGGCATGACAGACGGTGATCGCTATTACGATTCCGTCCACCGTGCAAAAGAGCGGCTTACTGAGTATGTGAACGGTACATTCAGCCTGTTCAACCACAGGCACGATACACCGCGGCAGGCACACTCTGTTGAAATTTCTCCCAAGCCAGAACCCGCGCTGCAAGAAGCCGCACCGACTATGGAGCCGGAAGTACCCACACCGATTTCCACAGGCACACGCCTGACCATAGATGGGCGGCAGTTTGAAGTGGACAGCGTAGACGATCATACGCAAAGGGTATCCCTTCGGGACGTGACCTTTGAGGCCGGAACGGGATTTCCCATCTTCCGAAAGGAATCCATCGAATATGTCCGCTCTCACATGGAGCAATCGGACATTGCACATGAAACCGCAGCACCGCAGGCGGACGAGCCGCCTGCGGTGCTCACCCCGCCGAAAAAGAAAAAGCCAAACGCGCTTGCCTATCCGTTGGACCCGAACGGCAGCAACTACCGCATCACCGATGACCACATCGGAGAGGGCGCGCCGCTGGAGCGTTTTCAGCGCAATCTGGACGCGATCCGCACCCTGAAGGCCATAGAAGCGGAGAACCGCACCGCCACAGCGGAGGAACAGGCGGTGCTGGCACAGTATGTGGGCTGGGGCGGTCTGGCGGATTTCTTTGACGAAAAGAACCCACGATACAACGAGCTGAAAGACCTGCTGACGGACACCGAATACGCCGCTGCCCGCGAATCCACGCTCACGGCGTTCTACACGCCGCCTGTGGTCATCCGCGGCATCTATGCCGCCCTGGGGCAGATGGGCTTCACGCAGGGCAACATTCTGGAGCCAGCCTGCGGTATCGGCAATTTTCTCGGTATGCTGCCGGAAAGCATGAGCGGCAGCAAGCTCTATGGCGTGGAGCTGGACGATCTCTCCGGACGCATCGCCCGCCAGCTTTATCAGAAAAGCAGTATCGCGGTGCAGGGCTATGAGAAAACTGCCTTCCCGGATAACTTTTTTGATGTTGCCATCGGCAATGTTCCCTTCGGCCAGTTCCATGTAGCGGATAAACGCTATGACCGGCTGAACTTTCCCATTCATGAGTATTTCATCGCCAAGGCGCTGGATCAGGTCAGACCGGGCGGTGTTATTGCCGTTGTGACCTCCAGCTACACCATGGACAAGCGCACCGCCAGCGCGCGAAAATACATCGCGCAGCGAGCGGAACTGCTGGGGGCGATTCGGCTACCCAACAATGCGTTCAAGGCCGCGGCGGGCACGGAGGTGGTTTCAGACATTCTGTTTTTGCAAAAGCGTGAGCGCATGGTGGATATAGAACCCGAATGGGTACACCTTGCCACCAACGAGGACGGCATCCAGATGAACAGCTACTTCATCGACCACCCCGACATGGTGCTGGGCGAGATGAAGATGGTGTCCGGGCCGTTCGGCCCCACGCCCACCTGTGAGCCGTACCCGGAGCAGCCGTTGGAAGCACTGCTGGCGGAGGCCGTTCAAAATATCCACGGCGAGATCGCCGCCTATGACCGGGAGGAGGAGCTGGAGGGCGAGGACCATTCCATTGAGGCCGACCCCGCTGTCCGCAATTTTTCCTATACACTGGTGGACGGCCAGATCTACTACCGTGAAAACAGCCGGATGAACCCCGTGGAGGTATCCAAGACGGCAGAGAGCAGAATCCGCGGCATGATCGAGCTGCGGGACTGTGTGCGGACGCTGCTGGAATATCAGACCGAGGACTATCCCAATGAAGAAATCAAGGCGCAGCAAGCCAAGCTGAATACTCTCTACGACGCCTTCACCAGAAAATACGGACTCATCAACTCTCGCGGCAACGCCATTGCGTTCGACCAGGACAGCGCTTATTTTCTGCTGTGCTCGCTGGAAATCCTGGACGAGGAGAAAAATCTGAAGCGCAAGGCTGATTTGTTCACCAAGCGTACCATCCGCAGCCACAAACCCGCCGAAAAGGTAGATACGGCAGTGGAGGCGCTGGCGCTGTCCATTGGCGAAAAGGCCCATGCGGATATGGACTATATGAGCAGGCTCACCGGCAAGGACGAGGAGGCGCTGTTTTCCGACCTCAAGGGCGTGATTTTTTTGAACCCTGCTTACACCGGCGAGAACGATGGGCATGAGAAATACCTGCCCGCGGACGAGTATCTTTCCGGCAATGTGCGTCAGAAATTGGCGGTTGCCCAAGGCAAGGCGGAACAGGACCCGCAGTATCAGATCAACGCCGATGCACTCGCGCAGGTGCAGCCCACCGACCTCACCGCCAGCGAGATCTCCGTCCGACTGGGCGCTACATGGCTGGACACCGAATATGTCCGCCGGTTTATTTTTGAAACGCTGGGCACACCCCGCAGCGCGCAATGGAGCATGAAGGTCCACTATTCCGGTATCACCGGTGAGTGGCGCATTGAAGGTAAAGGCACGGATCGCGGCAATGTGAAGGCCATCAGCACCTACGGCACCAAGCGCATCAACGCCTATGAGATCATCGAAACGACACTTAACCTGAAGGATGTCCGCATTTTTGATTATGTGTACGATGCCGATGGCAGGAAAACCGCTGTCCTCAACAAAAAGGAAACCGCCATCGCCCAGAGCAAGCAGGAACTCATTAAAGACGCTTTTGCTGAGTGGATCTGGAAAGATCCTGACCGGCGCGAAGCCATCTGTAAGACCTATAATATTCTGTTCAACAGCAACCGCCCCCGCGAGTATGATGGCAGTCACATCAGCTTTTCAGGCATGAACCCGGAGATCACACTCCGCAAGCACCAGGTCAACGCCATCGCGCACATTTTGTACGGTGGAAATACCCTGCTTGCCCATGTGGTGGGCGCGGGAAAAACCTTTGAAATGGTCGCGGCGGCGATGGAGTCAAAGCGGCTGGGCCTGTGTCAGAAGTCCCTCTTTGTGGTGCCCAACCACCTGACAGAGCAGTGGGCCACTGAGTTTTTGCAGCTCTATCCGGCAGCGAACATCCTTGTCGCTACCCGTAAGGATTTTGAAACCAAGAACCGCAAGAAATTCTGTGGTAGGATCGCCACCGGCGACTACGATGCCGTTATCATCGGGCATTCGCAGTTCGAGAAGATCCCCATGAGCGTAGAGCGTCAGAGGGCCATTCTGGAGCAGCAGATCGACGAAATCATGATGGGCATTTCCGAAGCCAAGCGAGAAAAAGCGGAGAATTTCACCATCAAACAGATGGAGAAAACCAAGAAGGGCCTGCAAGCCAAGATCGACAAGTTGAACGACCAGAGCCGCAAGGACGATGTGGTCACATTTGAGGAATTGGGCGTTGACCGCATCTTCATTGACGAGTCACACTATTTTAAGAACCTCTTTCTCTACACGAAAATGCGGAATGTGGGCGGTATTGCCCAGACCGAGGCGCAGAAAAGCTCAGATCTCTTTATGAAGTGCCGCTACCTCGATGAGATCACCGGAGGGCGCGGCATTGTCTTTGCCACCGGCACCCCCATTTCCAACAGTATGGTGGAGCTTTACACCATCCAGCGGTATTTGCAGTA